>ENA-UOYA01001619-UOYA01001619.1-activated-sludge-metagenome-genome-assembly--contig:-NODE-1619-length-23382-cov-52.475500_pt1 | contig 23382 bp, 29 predicted proteins | sample MGYA00238163_ERZ764804 | MGnify/ENA primary metagenome ERZ764804 (study PRJEB28919, sample SAMN05720223) | activated sludge metagenome | isolation source: Anaerobic digester | place: Hong Kong... | reverse complement strand
AGTTTGTAAACGAGTTGCACAGGTCAACCACGTCCTCCAGGCAAATACAATAGACGCATGACAGGACGAAAGAAGAAGCCATGGGACGAGCTGTCCCCCCTCATGCAGGTTCGCCTCTACCACCAGGGAGATGAGCGGGTACCAAAGGACTTCGTCCTCCCTCCTCGACGAAAGTACCCACCACGGATCGTGCAGCAGGTCAAGCCATGGGCGGAGCTGACGCGCTCCGCTCAGCTCCGCCTCTTCAACCAGGGGTCCCCTCGTGTACCTGAGGGCTGGCAGGCGAACAAGCACGCCGGAAAGGGAAGCAGCACGGAGAAGAGGGAACCAGGGAAGCCATGGGAGGCCCTGAGCCAGTGCCAGCGCCTGCGGCTCTGGCGGGCCCAAAGCCCTCGCGTCCCAGCAGGTTGGAACCCTGGCCTGTACAGGGGGCAGCCCCGGACAAGGGAGAACGACCCCGTTCTTGCCCGCCTGCGTCCTCCCCCACCCGGCTCAAGCGGAGCAATACAGGCGCACACGTCCCCAAATTGTGCCCCCGGGGAAGGCGAATTTGAGCAGATCGGGTGCGCCGGCGCACCAGAAGTCCTCACCGGGGCGACGCCCCGGGAGCTGGAACGAGCCCCTGGGCCAGACTGGAAGGACCTCCCTCCCGTCGTCACCGACCAGACGAAGTTCACCTCCCTGCCCTACATCGCGCCCCTCCAACCTGGCCCCTACGTTCCCCGCCTCAAGGTCAAGGAGAAGGTGGACCGGACCCCACCGATCCGGAACGGCGTTCCCTGGGAGGAGCTCCTCTACACGGCCCGTCAGGTTGGACTGGATGAGAAGGGGCTCAGGTCCCTCCTCGTCGAGAACAAGGAGCTCCGCTCTGCCCTTGCCGCCGCCGAGGCGGAGCTGGACGAGGAGCAGGAGAAGAAGGACGAGGCGGAGCTCGCCCTGTGGAAGGGGCTCTCAAGAGCGCAGCGCGTGCGAAGGGCCTGCACCGGGGGCTGGGTTCCACCTGGGTGGCGCCTACCCCCGCCCTTTGAAGGCCCGTTCGAGCAGCTCACTCCTCTTCAGCAGGAGGAGGTCCTTCTTCGGGAGGCATGGAGCTCAGGAGCCGCAGGAGCTCCTCTGAAGAAAGAGAGCTGACGCTCTCCCCAAGCACCTTCGAGATCAGCTGCGCGAGGAGCTGCTCCTGCCGCTGCAGAAGCTTGCGGCGCTTCCCAGCGCTGCTTGCCCAGAACGCCTGCACGCTCTCGGAGATGTTCCTTCGTTCCCGCTCAGACAGGCGGTAGCCCTTCGGCCGACCAGGCAGCCGACGCGCCATTACTCCACCTTCGGAGTTCCGCCGTTTGCGGCCGCGTCCAGCTCAGCGAGGCGGTTGTTCGCCCCCTGAATGAAGGACTGACGGAGCAGCAGCTGGTACTGTGCCTGCCCGATGCCCTCCGTGATCTGCTTGATCTCGTCCTGTGCCTGCTTGATCAGCTGCTCAATAACGCTGCGCTCGTCCATGTGCTTCTCCTGTTAGTAACACGGTGTCACCCGCTGTTAACTATCTATGCGCCTGGTGGACGTAAATAACCTGCACCTACCAACCGGCGGTGCACCTACTACCACCCGAAAGGACGTATGATGGACGAACTGAACGTAAGCGACGCTGCCCCTGAGCTTGGGGCCGACATTACCTCCGGCACCCCTGAGAGCACCGCGCAGGAGCAGGCGCTCGAGGAGCTCTTTGAGCTCAAGGTCGACGGAGAGACCCAGAAGCTGACCAAGCAGCAGCTCATCGCACAGGCCCAGAAGGCCAAGGCCGCCGAGAAGCGGATGCAGACCGCCGCCCAGGAGCGCGACGCCGCCAAGAAGCTCGTTGACCTCGCGAAGAACGACCCAGTCGCCTTCCTCAAGCACCTGAACGGCGAGACGTTCAACGAGAAGGACTTCTTCGCCAAGCGCCTCGCGGCCCTCATGGAGGACGAGATGCTGTCCCCAGAGGAGAAGCAGCAGCGCGCGGACATGATGGAGCTCCAGGAGCTGCGCAAGCAGGCCAAGGAAGCCAAGGAGCGCCTTGAGAGCGAGCGCCTGCAGAAGGAGGCCGAGGCCCTCCAGGTTGAGATCGACAAGGAGATGGCCGACGCCATCGCCGCGGTAGGCCTGCCCAAGACCCGCGCCGCCGTGAAGCGGGTTGCGGAGTACGCGCTGGACGCCCTCGAGAACGGCCTGAACGTTCCGATGGCCAAGATCGCTGCCCAGGTCAAGAAGGACATCCAGCAGGAGGTTCTGGACCTGCTCGGTCAGAGCGACGAGGACGCGTTTGAGCAGCTCCTTGGGTCGGACCTCCTGAAGAAGGCCCAGAAGACGAGCCTCAAGGTCAAGAAGCCCGGCGAGCCCGTTACCCCCAAGGAGAAGGCCGAGATCGAGAAGACCAAGGAGAAGGAGAAGAAGCGCCTGACCGCGGCCGATCTGCACAAGGAGTGGGGCCTGCTCTAACCTCCAACCCCTGATAAATACCGACGAAGCAGTTTGACCGCTGCCTACAGCACCTTTCGGTGACGCCCTCCTCGCGGCTCCTATCCTCGGACGGAACCAAGCAGCAAGGTGAAGCCTAAAGGTTCTGGCTGAACCAGGTAGAGCGCCAAGGCCTTCCATCCCACGGGACGAAGCACCTAGCCCCTCGCTGATTGGTGCGCCAGGTTGCCGTAAACGGTCGCCCAGTTCATTCAATTCCGAGGTAACCCCTCAACCCTACCTGAAAGGTTCGCCATGACCACGATCGCCCAACTCACTGGCCTGTTCTACGAGAAGTACGCCGACAAGATCGAGACGCTGTACCAGCGCTCGTCCCTCCTGAAGGAGGACATCCCCTTCGTCAAGGCCTCGCAGCAGAACGGTGGAAACTACAACCAGCCCGTCGTGATGTCCCCTGAGCAGGGCTTCACCTACGCCGCACCTGCAGCCGCTGGCCCGGTCGCCATGAACAGCGCCATCAGCCTGATCATGCAGAACGCCCAGGTCACCCCGTACCAGATGGGTGCCCGCTTCGTGCTGGACTACGAGTCCGCTCACCGCTCTGTCGCCGGCAAGGCCTTTGAGCCCGCCGCTCTGCTCCAGATGACCAACGTCATGGAACAGGCCAACAACCGCCTGGAGCTCTCGATGCTCTACGGTCAGGAAGGCCTCGGCACCTCGAGCTCCACGACCGGTGTTGACGCAACGACCCTGGACCTGGTCTTCACGGCCGCTTCCTGGTCGGACGCCGCTTGGGGTGTGACGCTGAACGCCGTCGTGAACTTCTTCAACAACGGCACCGGCGCCCTGATCTCTTCTGGCGCTGACGCGGACTTCACCGTGACAAAGGTCACGACCAGCACCCGCACCGTTCGCGTGACTGGTACTGCCACTGGCATCACCGCGCTGAACGCCGTTGAGGCCGTGGACGCCTTCTACAAGGGCGCCCGCACTGGCGCTTCGTCCTTCAACGAGATGCCTGGTCTGTCCAAGATCATCACCAACACGGGAACGCTCTTCAACATCGACGCCTCGACGTACGACCTCTGGAAGGGCAACACCTACAGCGCTGGCTCGGCCGCTCTGACCTTCGCCAAGGTTCAGTCCGCCATCGGCGTCGCAGTTGGTCGTGGTCTGCTCGAAGACGTCACGCTGTACGTGAACCCGAAGACCTGGGGCAACCTGCTCACCGAGCAGATGGCTCTCCGCATGTACGACTCCTCGTACAGCGAAGGTACCTCGAAGACCGGTTCGCGCGAGCTGACCTTCTTCTCGCAGAACGGCAAGGTGACCATCAAGTCCCACCCGTTCGTGAAGGAAGGCGACGCCTTCATCATCCCGACCGCCCAGGTCAAGCGCATCGGCAGCACGGACATCACGTTCACTGCTCCAGGTGCCAAGGGTGCGAAGGAGATGTTCATCGACCTGCCAGACAACATGGGCTACCAGGCCAAGCTCTACAGCGGCCAGACCGTGTTCGTTCAGGCACCGGCGAAGTGCGTCAAGATCACGAACATCGTGAACAGCTAAGCTCTCCGCTGTCTTAAGCTAGGGGCTGCTGCCGCTGAGGTGGCAGCCCCTTTCTGCTAAATAGCCTGACGCGAGGAGAGCCCGTGATTCCAACAACCTACAACGGTCAGGTCTTTAACATCCCCGAGTATGATGACGAGGGATGGGGACCGGACGTTACTGCCTACCTTGTTGCGCTCGCGACTGGCTCGCTGACCCGCGCAGGTGGCCTCTTTACCCTCACGAACGACGTTGACTTCGGTGGAACGTATGGCCTGAAGGCTGGACACTACTCCTCCGGAGCTTTGAATCCTGCAGCGAGCGGCCTGTTCCGCTTGGCGCACTCCGACACCATCAACTTTCGGAACAATGCCAACACGGGAGACCTCGCTCTCTCCGTGTCGGCCAGCGACCAGCTGCTCTTCAACGGGAACCTGATCGGCGGTGACCCCGTCTGGGGCCAGATCGTCGGCACGCTCTCGGACCAGACGGACCTGCAGAACGCGCTGAACCTCAAGGCCAACCTGGCCTCGCCGACGTTTACCGGCACGGTAACGCTTCCAAGCACCATCATCCCGCTGACGGGGTACCTCAAGGGCAACGGCGCTTCAGCCATCACTGCCGTCACGTCCATCCCGACGGGGGACCTCTCCGGAACCATCTCTCTGACCACGCAGGTCTCAGGCATTCTGCCGGTCGCAAACGGCGGCTCAGGTGCTTCGACGCTGACTGGCTTCCTCAAGGGAAATGGAACGAGCGCGTTCACCGCGCAGAGCACGATCAACCTTGGCTCGGAAGTAACTGGTACGCTTGCGGTTTCCAACGGCGGAACCGGTGGAACAAGCTTCAGCTCTGGTCGGTACCTGCTTGGTAATGGAACGGGGCCGTTTAACACCCAGGTAGGTGTTCCAACGAGCGACCTTACTGGCAACCTCTCGATCAGCCTCTTCAACAGCGGAACTGGTGCTTCGAGTGGAACCTTCTGGCGTGGTGATGGGGTGTGGGCCGGCATCCCCGGTGGCCTGTCTCCGGTAGGTGGCCAGTACGCCCTTCAGTGGGATAACGGTGCTGGTGCACTTGCAGGAAGCAACGTAAAGCTCGCGACTGATTCTTCTGGCCAAGCCCTTCGCCTTGGCGATGGTTCCACGCTTATCGGAACGCTCAAGTACAACACTGATACCGTTCACCTTGGTTTCACCGATCCTGCGCTTCGCCTTTCAACGGACGACGTGAGTGCATCTGGCCTGTACTCCAACCCGGTCGTCATGCAGGGCGGAACGTTTACCAGCACGATCGACGGCGCGGTTTACCGGCCGCCGTACGCGATGTCCACGACGGGTCTCGCTAGCAGCGCTGGGACCCCGATTGGCTTCAAGATCGGTGGCGGTCGGTACACGCTTGGCGTAACCGACATCAGCAGCGGCTCGATCACCGTAGGTCAACCAACTGCAGGTGGGTACGGCGACATCGTGCTAGCTGATGGAACCGGAACCTGCACCATCACGCTGAACAGCAACGGTCAGACCTTCCAAGCAAATGGCGCTAGCCAGGACTTTACCATCCAGGGTGGTCGCAACGTCTCGATGAGCCAGACGGCCTCAGCCTCGGGTTCGCTTGGCTTGGACGCGGTAAGGAACATCACGATTAACTCCTCAGGTTCTTCGGGTGGCATTGCTCTTACCACGACCAGCAACAACATCAGCCTTGCAAGCACGAACGGGTACCTGCGGTTTGACACGCAGCTCATCGAGCGCTTCCGCATTCTGAACAATGGGGCTTGGTCAGTTGGAACTGGTGGAACCGCAACGGGAACCGCCGGTCAGGTGCTGACGAGCAACGGCTCAGGTTCTGCCCCGTCTTGGCAGTCCGTCGGCGGCTCAGGAACAGTGACGTCCGTGACCGTGAACGGCACGGCTGGAAACATCACCTCCTCTGGCTCACCCATCACGACGAGTGGCACCATCACGCTGAACCTTGCCACGACCGCCGTAACGCCTGGTTCCTACACGAACGCCAACATCACGGTCGATTCCTTCGGTCGCATCACCGCAGCAAGCAACGGCTCAGCAGGCGGTGTCACCTCGTTCAATACCCGAACTGGTGCAGTAACGCTCACTTCGGGAGACGTGACGACGGCGCTTGGCTTCACGCCCGCAAGCAGCGCGATCACGATCAGCGCGGGCACGGGCCTTTCCGGTGGTGGGGACCTCTCAGCGAACCGGACTTTGTCCCTGGCCAACACGGCAGTAACGCCTGGTTCGTACACGAACGCCAACATCACGGTGGATGCGCAGGGCCGGATCACGTCCGCGGCGAATGGCACCTCTGGTCTCTCGGCTCCAAACTACGAAACAGCGGTCGCAACTGCCAGCCAAACTGTCTTCAACACGACGGTAAATACGCAGGCCAACGGTTCAGGCAAGACGTACCTGCTCGTGTACGTGAACGGCGTGAAGCAGATCGAAGGCGCAACCAAGGCCTACACGGTAACTGGTGCCAACCAGATCACCTTCAACACCGGCCTCAACCTCAGTGACGACGTTGAGTTCGTCGCCTTTGCTTAAGGACCCACATGGCTCAGCAGAAGATCAAAGACAGTCAGATTGCGGATGTCGCCGGCAGCAAGGTCGTCGGCAACATCCCAGGCAACGCAGCTGGCCTGACGACAACCCTCGGAATTGGCTCTGGTGGCACAGGCCAGACCACGCAGACGGCAGCAATGGACGCGCTGTCGCCTACCACCACGAAGGGCGACCTGCTTGTTGACAACGGCACGAGCGTGGTGCGCCTTGCTGTTGGTGCTGACACCTATGTCCTCACCGCCGACAGCTCGCAGGCAACTGGTGTGAAGTGGGCCGCAGGTGGCGGCGGTGGTGGTGGTATTGACGTCCAGACATTCACCTCGTCTGGCACTTGGACCAAGCCAAGCGGGGCGAAGCGCGTCGATATCTTCATGGTTGGCGGTGGTGGTGGCGGTGGCTCAGGCCGTAAGGGGCTGAGCTCATCTAACCGCGGTGGTGGCGGTGGTGGCGGTGGCGGCGCCATGTTCTACGCCAAGGGCGTAAACGCAAGTACGTTTGGCAGCACTGTGACCGTCACAATTGGAACAGGTGGCAACGGCGGTGCTGCACAGACAACTGCATCAACTAATGGAAACGCGGGTGCGGCTGGTGGCACCAGCTCATTTGGTACGCTCTACGCGCTTGGTGGGTCACAGGGCGGAGGCGGTTCAACTGGCGCTGCCGGCGGTGGCGCCGGTGCTAACGGCTACTTCTATGGTGGCAACGGTGGAGCCGGCTCCAACGGCACCAGCCAGAATGGAACTACAGCTCAAACTGCAAACGGAAACATCACCGCCACCAATAGCGCTGGTGGTAACGGCGGTGCAACTGGTGGTGGCGGCGGTGCTGGCTGCAACTCCGGCTCAGGCACTGGCGTCGGCGGCAATGGGGGCCGGGTTGGAGACTACATCTTCGCAAGCGCGATTAATGGTGGCGTGGGCTCAAGTACGAATGCTCCAGGTGGCAATGGAAACAGCATTCTTTCAACGTCTGGCAACGGCATCATGTGGGGTGGCACTGGCGGCGGCGGCGGCTCAGCTGACCCTACGTGGGGCGGAACAGCGGGCGGTAACGGAGTAGAAGGTGGCGGTGGCGGTGGCGGCGGTGCTGGCACTGACACCGTTTCTGACAGCGGCAAGGGTGGAAACGGTGGTAACGGCTACGCCGTCATCATCACCTACATGTAAGGACCTACTATGCGCTACGCAATCATCAAGGACGGGGTTGTAGTGAATGTCATCCTGTGGGATGGACAAGCTGAGTGGCAACCTCCTGAAGGTGCCACGCTCGTCAACGTCGATGACATCATCTTCGGCCCAGGTTACTTGTACGATGGTGAGACCTTCACTGACCCAAGCCCGCCACTTGAGTAACGTAAGCCACTCTTCTACAACAGGACGCCTAACATGAACGACACCCTCCACGCAGCTGCTCAGGCGGCCTCGGCGCCCGTCGTCACAGCCGTACCTGTGGGGGTCTCCGTGCTGACCCTCTTCGGAGTACCGCTCCAGGAGTGGGTGTACGCGCTCACCATCGTCTGGCTGCTTGTCCAGATTGGGCTGAAGCTCTGGGACCACTTCTTCTACCGGAGGCGCGATGATCGCTAAGACACCACACGGCTACCAGGTCAAGAGCCAGGAGGGCAAGAACCTCTCCAAGGCAAACCTCTCGCAGAAGGAAGCTGAGAAGCGTCTGAAGCAGGTTGAGTACTTCAAGTACCTGGCGGGCAAGAAATGAGGTTCTTCACTCGCCTCTGGGACGGCATCTGCGACCTGCTGCACGACGGCGGTCCATCGATGACCCGCGTGATCAACTTCATTGTCGCCCTCACCGGCGCGTGGTTGCTGTACTTCTGGGCCAAGGGAAACGGTGAGATGGGCTGGCCCTACGCGGCCTGCTTCGTGTGCTACCTTCTCTATGGAGCTGGTCCTCATGTCATCAAGCAAGCGATCGACGCGGTCAAAGAAATCAAGTCCTCTGCCAAAGGAAACTAAGGAAGAGGAAACCAGGCGCAAGGTCCTGGAGTTCATCAAGGAGTTCAAGAAGCGTGTTCAACGTTAAACTCGTGATCGTCGGGCTGGTGCTTGCTCTGGTGAGTGGTGTCTGCGGGGTGCACCTGCTCGGCGACGCGAGGGTAAAGCGCTCTCTTGCTGAGACACAGGATGAGGTTGCCTCCCTGAAGGCCGAGAATGAGCTGCTGCACCAGCAGCTGATGGAGGCAACCGAGGCCGGAAAGCAGTGGCAGCAGCAGGCCTCAGCCGCTGAGCAGCAGCGGCAGGTCATCGCCAAGAACCTCTCGATCAGCCTCACGAAGCTTCGGAACCAGAAGCCACCTTCAACCTGCGACGCCGCGGTGCAGTGGGCCGTTGAGCACAAGGAGGACCTGGCATGGTAAGAGCTCTGCGCTTCATCAAGGACTGCTGGACGGCGCTCCTGATCTTCCTGCTTCTGCTCGTCCTTGGTGGCTGCGCGACGCAGCCTGAGGTGCGCGTGATCCGCCCGCCTGAGCCACCTGTGATTGCGCGCCCAGAGCTGCCTGTCCTGGCTGTAAGTAAAGACATGGACGCGGGAACTGTGCTGCAGCTTCACCGCGAGACGATTAAGCGCCTCCAGGCCTGGGGCCTGGAGCTTGAGGCGGCCCTTGAGGCCTACCGGAGGAAGTAATGCCAGTTTCACAGGTTTGGAATGGGGAAACCTACACCCTCCCGCTTCCGGGTGACAACTACGGCTGGGGCAATGGAACCACAAGCTACCTGCTCGCCCTTGGTCAGGCCGCTCTGTCCCTGGCTGGTGGAACGTTCACGCTCACTGGTGAGGTGGACTTCGGTGCCACCTTTGGCCTGAAGAGCGCGTACTTCAAGAGCCGCGGAACTTCCGCTCTCACTGGCGTCGTGCGCCTTGGAAACACCGAGACGATCTCGTGGCGCAACGCGGCGAACAGCGCGGACCTGCCGCTTACCGTGAACGCGAGCAACCAGCTCACCTTCAACGGCGTGCCGCTTTCAGTCGCAACCGGCACCGTAACATCCGTTTCCGTTGCCGCTGGATCGAGCAAGCTCTCGTCCTCTGGCTCGCCCATCACCACGAGCGGCACGATCACGCTGGACGTCGTTGAGGCGAACCTGACCCTGAACAACATTGGTGGAACGCTCTCCGTCTCCAAGGGTGGCTCGGGCGCAAGCACGCTCACGGGGTACCTCAAGGGCAACGGTACCAGCGCCTTCACGGCCGTAAGCTCCATCCCCTCGAGCGACATCACTGGAACCCTTGGTGTTGCGAACGGCGGAACCGGTGTCAACACCCTGTCAGCTGGCTTCGTGTACAGCCCAGGTGGCACGAGCGCCTTCTCGACGTTCGCGAACGTGGACCTGACGAGCCAGGTGACTGGAACCCTTCCTATCTCCTCAGGTGGAACTGGACAGACCACCGCCGCTGGCGCGCTGAACGGCCTGTTTGGTACCGCGGGCTTCACGACGCTGCCCAACGCATTCTACTGGACGGGGGACTTCTCTACCTCTGCCAACCGGGCGTACTGGAAGTCCAACACCGGAACCGCAACCGTCCTCGTGACCAAGGCACCAGGCAGCACCTCAAGCGACCTCTCTGGTTTCCGCTTGAACAGCTCCTCGGACGACAACAATCACTGGCTGTGGTCGCTCTCAGCGCGCAACAGCACCACCGGCTCTGGAGCGCACCGCCTCCAGACAGGCAAGGTGACCGCTGGTGTAACGGCGGATAGTCCTGACCCCATCGTCTTCTCCGGCGCGGTGACAGGCACCGTCTGGGCGCAGATTCAAGCCGCTAGCTCCGGTTGGAGCAGCTCAGCCAGCACGGAGCTTCTGCGCAAGGCAGACGTTCCCTTGACCACGAAGGGTGACATTCTCACCTTCACCACCGTCCCTGCTCGTCGTGCAGTCGGAACTGACGGCTACGTCCTGAAGGCGGACAGCACTCAAGCGACTGGCCTGAACTGGATGGACCCGCGAAGCCAGGGTCAGGCGCTTCTCACAAGCCCCACGACGGGCTTCTCGGTGACGATCGGGGACCAGTACAGCGCGCTCATCCTGTTTGCGAACTCGGGTGTGGTTTCAAGCGGAACCGTGACGATGCCAGCAAACCCGGGAGATGGGTACGTCATGCGCATCATGGTGACCTCCAACAACGTTACCTGCACGATCTCGCCCAACACAGGTCAGACCGTGCTTGACGCTCCCGCCACCATTAACGCCGGCACTGGGGTGGCCTTCTGGTACTACGCCGGTTCTTCGACCTGGTTCCGGTTGTACTGACCGGGTTAAATAGACGGCCGCATGGCCGAAAGGATGAAACATGGAAGACAAGGACAAGCTCAAGGCAGCGCTGCTCGTAGAGCTCATCAAGATCCTGGGCAAGGACGCCGTCTCAAAGCTCGTTGGTCACGACGAAGCCGGTGAGGGCGAAACTGCTGCCGAGGAAGCCGCCGAGACCCCTGAGGACGAAGCAAAGGAAATGGTTGCTGAGAAGCCTGACCTCGCGGTCATCTCGGTTGAACCTGACTCTGAGAGCGCGTCTGAGGACGCCGGCGAAGCCCCTGGTGACGAGGAAGACGAGAAGGCCAAGCGCCTGAAGAAGCTCAAGGCCCTGGCCGAGGAGTAAGCGATGGACTACTCCACTGACTGGCTGGTCGCGAACGTCCAGCGGATGGAGAGCGTCGCGACCTCAAGCCAGACCTTCTCCGAGGACGACATTGTCGAGTTCCTGAACCTGGAGCTTCAGAGCACCGTCGTCCCCACGATCCAGAGCGTGAACGAGGAGTTCGGCGTCTTCTACGAGGAGTTCACGAGCGCTGAGCTTGGAACCACCGTGCAGATTCCGGCTGTCGCGACTGGCGCCCGCCTTCGCAGCGTGCAGCTCATCTCGCCCGCGAACTACATCACGGCCTTCCCGCGCCTGTCTCCGGACTCGATCGGCAAGCGCGGTGCTGTCTGGCCGCAGAGCGCTGGGTACTACATCCGAAACAACGAGCTCGTCTTCTACCCCTACAAGCCACAGGGGAACTTCACGCTCCGGTTGAACTACTTCCGCCGTCCGAATGTGCTGGTTCCTGCGACCGAGGCTGGCCGCGTGCTGAGCATCGACACGGTCGGCAACACCGTGACGCTGGACAACACCCCGACGACGAATTGGGCAGTCGGTGAGAACCTGGACATCATCGAAGGCGAGCAGCCGTTTGACTTTCGCGTCCAGAGCACTCCCATCGTGAACATCACCGGGCCGGTCATTGAGCTTGACCCAGCCGTGATCGCCGAGGTGCAGGTGGGAGACTACCTGGCTCGCCAAGGTGAGAGCCCAGTCGTGCAGTTCGTGCCCATCGAGGCCCTGTACCTGCTGAGCCAGCTCGCGGGCTGCCGGTGCCTCCAGGCGCTTGGCGACACGGAAGGCTGGAAGCTCTCCGTGCAGAAGGCCGAGAGCATGAAGACGATGCTGCTGAACATGGTGAGCGACCGCATCGCTGGCAACCCACAGAAGATCGTGGCTCGCCCAATCACGCGCCGCTTCCGCTGGTAAGGAAACCGAATGTCTGGTCCAAAGCCACAGGTCCTGAGCCTAAAGATCCACGGGCTCTTCACGAACCCAAACACGTTCAGCGAGGTCCCAGCGGGCATCACGCTGAACAGCTGCGCGAACATCGTGCTCAACCGGGACAGCATTGTGTCTTCCCGGCGTGGCCTGACGCAGTACGGCTCACCAAGTGGCACGGTTGAGGTGCGAGACATCCTCGACTACAAGGACACGCTCATCACGCGGGACGCGGCGAACGTTCTGAAGTACGACACAAGCGGTGATGGCAGCACGTGGACGGCCTACAGCGGCACGTACGTTCCAGCGCAGGGCGTTGATGACCACCTGTCCTCGTTCCAGGCAAACAAGAACCTCTACATCGCAACGGACAACGGGATCTACAAGCTCGCTGAGATCGCCGGCTCGTGGGTGCAGGCGGGTGCTCCGCGTGGCCTCGGCGGAACCGGCGTGGTGACTGGTGCAAGTGGCTTCATGAGCACGAACACAAACGTTGCCTACCGCGTGGTCTGGGGCTACCGGGACGTGAACGAGAACCTCATTCTGGGCGCACCGAGCGACCGCATCATCGTCTCAAACACCTCGGGTGGTGACCGGGACGTTTCGCTGACCTTCTTCATCCCGCAGCGCGTCACGACGAACTTCTTCTACCAGGTCTACCGCTCTGGTCCTTCGGCAACCGCTGCAGATGAGCCTGATGACGAGCTCCAGCTCGTGTACGAGGACTCCCCGACCGCGGGTGAGATCACCGCTGGCTCAGTCACGATCACGGACAGCACGCCTGATGACCTGCGAGGCGTAACGATCTACACCGCACCCTCCCTGACGACCCAGGGCATCCTGTCTGCCAACACGGAGCCACCGTTCGCTACCACTGCCTGCGTGTACTCCAACACGGCCTTCTACGGCAACACCCGCACCAAGCACTCGCTCTTTGTGACGCTGATCGCTGTTGGAGCGCCTGACGGCATCCAGGTCAATGACACGCTGACGATCAGCGACGGTACAAACACCGTGGTGCTCACTGGAAAGGCGGTCGAGAACGCAGCAGCTGGTCAGTTTCTTGTCCAGACGGCCCTGACGCCCGCGGAGAACATCGACGCGACTGCACGAAGCATCGTGAACGTCCTGAACGCCTACTCAGGCAACACCTTCATCGACGCGTACTACACGAGCGGCTTCGAGGACACCCCGGGTGCGATGTACTTCACCCGCACTGACCTGTCCGAGACCGCCTTCACCGTCGTGTCCTCTCGGACCACCTCGTGGCGCCCGGTGCTGCCAAGCTCAGGCAGCAACTACAACAACACCTCCCGTAACGAGGTAAAGCCCAACCGCGTGTACTTCTCGAAGTTCCAGGAGCCAGAGGCTGTTCCAATCCTGCAGTACTTCGACATCGGCTCTCCAGAGGAGAGCGTTGAGCGCCTGGTCCCACTCCGGGACGGCGTGATCGTGCTCAAGACGGACGGCGTGTTCCGCATCTACGGCAGCGACAGCAGCAACTTCCAGGTGGTCCCGCTGGACACCACCGTGCGCATCATCGCTCCGCACTCGGTCGCGGTGCTGACGAACAAGGTCTTCTTCTTCTCCACGCAGGGCGTCGTCGCAGTTTCCAACACGGAAGCTCAGATCGTGTCTCGTCCGATTGAGCGCCAGCTCCTGGAGCTCTCCTCGGCGCTGTACCCGAACTTCCCGGTCGAGACCTTCGCCGTTGGCTACGAGAGCGACCGCAAGTACATCCTCTGGACCATCAGCACCACCGCTGACACGTACGCCACGCAGGCCTTCGTGTACAACGTGCTGACTGGGGACTGGACGCGCTGGACAAAGCCTGCCTCGTGTGGCATCGTCAAGAAGGACGACGACCGGCTCTACATCGGTGGCCTCGCCGCCAACAGCAGCACCTCCTACGTCTTCCAGGAGCGCAAGAACTTCACGCTCTCGGACCAGGCGGATGAGCAGTACACCGTGAACATCACGTCCGCAGCCGGCACAACCGTAAACGTCTCCAGCACGGCGGACCTGATGGCTGGGTACACGCTGCAGCAGAACATCGCGCAGGCCATCATCACCGAGGTCGTGTCTTCAACCCAGGTCACGGTTGATACCGTGCAGGACTGGACGGCTGGAACCGCCACGGCGTACCGCCCAATCGACGTCCAGATGGAGACGAACCAGTTCGACGCTGGTCTCCCAGGGAACATGAAGCACTGGGCTGACGCCTCGCTTATCTTCCGTGCAACGGACTTCAGCACCCTCGGCGTTGGCTTCTTCGCTGACACCACGGCTGAGCCGCTCTCGATCACCATGGTCCCGCCTCGTGGAACCGGTGGCTGGGGTGCCTTTGCCTGGGGAACTCAGCCTTGGGGCGTATCGCAGTCCGCTCGTGCCCGTCTCCGTGCCGCCGTGCCAAAGCAGGCCATGCGCAGCAACTGGCTCTCCGTGTCCCTGTCCCTGAGCGAGGCCTTCTCCTCGCTGGAGCTGGCTGGCATCTCATTGACCTTCAGCAACATGAGCTCGCGCCAGAAGCCGAGCTCCCGTGAGTAATGAAGCCGCCCATCTTCAGCCGCATGTCCCGCGAGGACTACCAGGAGGCGCCTGCTTGGTTTGGCCGCTTCCTGATCCCGCTTCAGCAGTTCATGGAGCAGACTCAGGCGCTCTTCACGAAGAACATCGCCCTTGGTGAGAACATCCAGGCCCGGCAGTACACTACGAACTTTACGACTGCGGCCGGCTACGCAACAGGCACCTTCGAGAACATTACCTTCTCCTGGTCTGGTTCCTCTCTCCCAAACGCCGTCCTCATCACCAGCATTACGCACGCCGATGGAACCCCGTTCCTTGGCTCAACTGGAACACCTCAGTGGAGGTACGACGGGGGCGTTGTCATTACCTACGTGCCTGGCCTAGCGGCTGGCACTAAATACTCGATCACGTTCCTGGTGATCTAAGGAAGAACATGGCCTACGTAGCAGCACCACAGGACCAAGACCCGACCAAGCCCATCGCAGTTTCAACCGGCGCCGCCGGCGGAACAGGTGCAGTGGGAGCAGGCTCAGTGGTTGCGCGTCCAACGCCGACGAGCTCTGGCTCAAACTTCACGAACATCAACACCTACCTCGCCAGCGCCGCCAACCGCGCGGGTGGACAGGCCCTTGGCCAGCAGATCGCAGGTGATGTCTCCAATGAAGTGAACCAGGCCAACCAGGCGATCGACACTGGTTCTAGGGACTTCTCGCAGAAGGTCTCAGAGAACACGAACGTGTTCAACCCAGACGCGGTAAACGCGACCATCAACACCGGAAACGTGAGCGACGCGGTAACGCGCGGTCTCAGTGGAACCTACGGCGGTCCGCGCCAGCTCGCTGACACTGGAGCCCGTCAGACGATCGACCAGGAGGTCCAGCAGGCAACCGACGCAGCCGAGCTTGCTCGCACGCAGGCAGGTCGCGCTCAGTACATTCGCCAGCTTACTGGCCGTCCGATGACCGCTGGCGAGAGCCGCCTGAACAGCGCGTTCGTAAACGCCAACCCGGACGCGATTACCGGCATCGAGAGCGCCCGTCAAGGTGCCACTCCTCTGTCTGGTCGCGTCAATGCCGCCGAGACCCAGGCAGGAAACCTGGCAACTGACGCACAGGCCACGAACGCGGCAACCCGCAACCAGTCCCTCGGTCTGATCAACACGTACCTTGACCAGCAGAACGCCGCTCTTGCTGCCTCTGCCGCCGCACGGCGCCAGCAGCTCATTGACCAGCAGAACGCCATCACGACGTACCTGAACAACATCGCGAACTTTGGACAGGGCCGCGCAACGATTCCTACGCCTCCCACGCGCGCAACTGCACAGGATGTTCCGGTTCAGAGCACTGGTAGGGCAACCACTCAGGCAGTTCGTCCAGGCATTCAGCCAGTTCGAAACACGGGTGAGCAAGCTCCTGCTGCTACCCCAGCACCAGCTCCTGCCCCCTCAGCGCCAACGCCAGCCCCAGCACCAATGGCGCTTGTTCCTGGTTGGGAACAGGCCGGCCTCACTGAAGATCAGGCTCGCCAGCTGCAGACGCTCATCCAGCAGAACTACCAGCTTGGTGGTGGAAAGGTTGACCTCGCGGGATACTTCACCCCAGGCTCGCCTGACTCGATCAACGCGAACACGCAGCTTACGCCTGAGCTGGCGCAGCGCCTGAACGTGCTTGCCGGTCTTGCTGGCCGCAGCACCTACACGCCTGCAGCTGCCAGCGACGCGTACAAGTTCGACTACGACCGCGCCCTCGCGGCACTGAACGCCAACGTGCTGGCTAACACGCCTGCTCCTGTCGCTCCTGCCCCAGTTCCTGCACCCGCCCCAGCGCCAGCTCCGGTGTTCCCAGCTCCATCCCCATACGACGGTGGCGGTGGGGGTGATGGAACGTCTGAAGGCTCACCAGGTGGTGACAGCAGCTCAGGCGACTCCGCAAGCTCCTCAACTGGCTCAGGTGCCGACGCCGCAGGTGGCATCGGTGGATCTGGAATGGGTGAAGCTGGAATTGGCTCAACGGCCGGCTCAGGAAACAATGGTGGTGATGACGGTGCTGGAGATGGCGGAGGCGGCGGTGGCTCTGGCTGCGTTGTCGCAACTGCGCTCACTGCCTCCGGGGACTGGACGGCTTCACAGAAGGGCGACCTGGTTGCCTGGTGCGAGGAAACGCTGCACGACACGTTCCTGGGTGAGGCCCTTCGCCGTGGCTACCAGGTCGTCGGCTCCAAGGTCCTCGTTCCGACGCTCCGGAAGGGCGGTCTCGCTCGCAGGTACGTCAAGTGGGGCTTTGAGCAGGCAACGGACCTCCTTCGCCTTCGCCCGAAGGCCCTCATGGCTGCCCCGCACACCATCCTGTGGGTTGCGGCGCTGACCTGCGTAGGCCTGGCTGTAAGTAAGAGGTATGCAACGCGGTGCTGGAAGGGGCTGTATGAGTGAGGTGACGATTGTTGAGCCCAAAGCAGTGGCGCTGGCCGGTCGCCTCAGCCAGCGTCACATCTACATGGTGCAGGACAAGCTCAAGGAGCAGGCGCCTGTGCAGACGGAAACCGAGCACCTTTGGGCGCACGGGGTGTACCTCCGGGTGCTGAAGGTTCCAGCTGACACCGTCGTGGTTGGTGAGTGCCATGGGACGGAGCACATCACGCTTCTTCTCAAGGGAAGCTGCACGATCACCGAGCCACGGACCGGAGAGCTCACCAGGGTCACCGCGCCGATGTACTGCGTGACCCCGGCAGGAGAGAAGAAGATGGTGCTAACGCACGAGGAGTGCTGGTTTGCGAACGTGCATCCAGACCCAGATAACAAGCGCGATGAGGACGAAGTTCGTCAGCGCGTCATCATTCCAGAGACCGATCACCGCCTGGCGGTGACCAAGGTCGCTGCACTCACATGAGCTACATCTATCTCTACTGTGATCCCAAGACGGGGATTGAAAGGTATGTAGGTTTCGGCAAGAAATCCCGTGCCTGGAGCCACCTTCGTGGAAGCCACAATAGGCGTCTTGATAACATGCTCAAGAAGCGCATCAGAGAAGGATTTGACCCACAGCCAATCATTCTGCTCGACGGTCTCTCTGAGCTTTCAGCCAAGGCCATCGAGATCTTCTGGATTGCTACTATTGGGCGGGACGACAAGCAGAAGGGGTCGCTCTTCAATGCAACAGACGGTGGAGATGGGCAATCTGGCGTGATCAAAGGCGGTTGGACAAGCTGGAAGAAGGGATTGAAAGTTGGCCCTAACGCTAAGCTTAGAGGGCAGAAACTTTCGCCAGATCACGTTGAGAAGAGGACACAGAGCAGGCGAGATAAGTACAATGGCAACTACCGCTCTGAAATGTCAGATGAGGCACGAGCAGCTCTAAGCGAGAAGACGCGGTTGAGCTGGATTGCTCGGCGAGAGAAATACGGGGCTAATGGCCGGAGGAAACACGATGTTTGACAAGCACAGCCGTGCTAAGTACGGCAAGCAGATCGTCGATGACGAGGGACAACTTGTTGGTCGCTATGCCCACGCATGGGGTATCGTAGCAGGAGCGGCAGTTGGCCTCGTTGGCTCCTACATGTCTGCAGATGCGGCCAGCAGCGCCGCTGACCAGGCCGACAACCGCGCAGCAATCTCTGAGGCACGGCTTCAGCGCGCGCAGCAGACGCTTGAGCAGCAGATCGCCAACCTCTCAGCGCTGACTCCTCCAAACCTGCAGGAGTTCATCAAGCCCTACCAGCAGGCGGTGCTTGTTGGACAGCTCACGCCTGAGGACGCAGTTGTACAGATGCAGCAGGCCTCCTCGATGGCCGGCATCACAATTCCTCCTGCGATCCTGTCAGCCCAGAACATGGCGCTGACCAAGATGCAGCAGATCGCTGACCAGGGTGGCCTCACCGCCCAGGACCGCGCAGCACTTGCCCAGATCCAGGACCAGCAGGCAACCGCGTCCCGCGGTGCTCAGGAGGCAATCACCCAGGACGCTGCCCGTCGCGGTGTTGGTGGTTCAGGGGTGGAGCTTGCGCAGCGCTTGCTGGCGAACCAAGCAGCCGCAACGCGCGGTGCCAACGCCGGTCTGCAGGTGGCAGCTGACGCCGAGAAGCGCCGGATGGACGCGATCAACAACTCCGCCACGCTGAGCAGCAACATGCGCAACCAGTCCTTCAATGAGGACGCGCAGAAGGCGCAGGCGCAGGACGCAATCAACCGCTACAACAACATGGCGGTAAACACGAACAACGCGAACAACGTTGCCGCCCGCAACGCAGCTCAAGCCGCGAACCTCTCGGCCGCCCAGAACGTGCAGCAGTTCAACATCAGCCAGGCCCAGCAGGAAGCAGCCGCTCGCGCTGCAGCTGCCCAGACGAGCTGGCAGAACCTGCTGAACCAGCGCACCACAGCTACGAATGCTGCTGCAGGTCAGGCAACGAACGCACAGAACGCAAGCATCGCGGCAAACAACGCCGCGACGACGGCAAACAACACTGCCGCTGCGACTACTGGTGCTGCTTGGCAGAGCGCAGCGAACACCGTTCGCAACGCCTACCAGGACTACCAGGACCAGCAGAAGAAGAATGGAGGCTAAGCCAATGGACGCAATGGAAACAAACACCGACCCTCAGGTTCCAGCAGACATGTCCCTCGAGGAATGGGGACGTCAGCAGGCCGAGGCCGCTGGGTTTGACCCTGGCTCCCCGCAGGTGCAGCAGCGCATCGGCGAGCTCGCATCGCAGGTCCGCGCCACCGTACCAGGCAAGGACGACGCCGAGATCATCGCCAAGGCCGGCCCAACGCTCTCTGCCGCGCTCGAAGCTCCAAAGGGCCCAGGCACAGCCTCAGCGATTCAGCAGGCAATGCAGAAGCTGCAGGAGGACTTCTCTCCAGACAAGGAGCGCGAGGTTCGCCAGCAGGTTCATCGGAACCGGACCTGGGACCAGGCAGCGCAGGCCGCTTCGCTCTATGGGCGCATGGTCGCAAACCCGCAGCAGGCGCAGGTCTTCCAGCAGCTGGACCAGCAGCAGGCCGCTCGCAGCAACGAGCCAATGGTTGACTGGCAGACGAAGAAGGCCGCAGCCATCCAGGGCATTGAGCAGCAGATCAAGCTTGGTCAGATCTCCCGTGAGGAGGTGCAGGCCCAGGTGACTCGCCTTGGACTGGAGCAGGCGCTTGATGAGCGCAAGACCCGTCAGGACCTGGCGAAGGCTGAGGCGGACCCGCTCTCGGCAACCTCGGAGGCCATGCGCCAGCTCGCCAGGAAGTTCGCACCGGAGTTTGTTTCTGCGATGGGTGACCGCTTCAATGGGCTCACCGCCGCGCAGCTCAAGGGCCAGCTCCCAGCGCTCGAGAAGCAGTACCTCAAGGAACTGGAGATTGGCCAGAAGCGCCTGGAGCTGCTGGACAAGGCAGCTGACCGCAGCTCCCGTGAGCGCATTGCCGCTGGGAACAACGCCGCAGTTACTGGAGCTGCCGCCATTCGCGCCGCGGCGCAGGACCGCGCCACTGCGGCTCGCCTCAGTGCTGGTACGGCTGACAAGCCCCTCAAGCCATCCGAGGCACTCGCGATCGACAAGGAGGAAGGCAAGGTCGGTGAGTCCCTCGCTGGTGCGCAGGACACGCTCGCGAACTTTGACCGGCTGGAGAAGCTCATCCGTGGTGGCCTCAGCACCGGCCCAGTCGTTGGTGGGGACAACGTGGTCGGAAGCGCAATTCGCTTCGTCTCAAAGGACCGCCAGGCCGCCGACTCGGTCGTCAAGAACATCGTTTCTTCTGCCTCGAAGACGTTCGGTGCAAACCCAACCGAAGGCGAGCGCCGCTACATCGAGATGGCGAACTCCGTCATGCAGCTCGATGACCCGCTGCCGCGTCTCGCTGAGCTGCGCAGCAAGTTCGAGGAGCTGGTGCGTCAGCGCCAGGCCCGCCTTGAGAGCCTCGCGAAGCTGCGCGGTGGCACACCGAGGCTGGCACCTCCAGCCGCTCCCAAGAACGTCCCGACCGTGAACTCGAAGGGCTGGGTCCTGATGACCGACCGCGGTGGAAACCGCGCGTACGTTTCGCCTGATGGCAGCCAATTTGAAGAGGTGCAGTGATGCCGTTTGATCTCGCGTCCGCGAAGCCAATTGACGCCAAACCCAAGGCCAAGTTTGACCTTTCCTCGGCAAAGCCGGTTCCTGAGCTCAAGACCGAGGAGCCAGGCTGGTTCCAACCTGGTTCAAAGAGCGAGGCACTGGTCCGTGGCTTCAGCCAAGGGGCAACTCTTGGGTTTGGGGACGAGCTCCAGGCCGCCATTCGCGCGCTGGGTGACGACGGCCCGGGTGGCTACACGGATCGGTATGCCCGTCTCCGTGATGAGGAGCGCGCCGCCAACGCCAACGCCTCAAACAAGAACCCTGGCTCGTACCTTGCAGGAAACGTTGCAGGTGCACTACCGGCTGTTCTCGCAACTGGCCAGCCAGCTGGAGGTGGTGCTGCTGCCCGGCTTATTCAGACAGCGCAATCAGGTGCCCGTCTAGGTGCTATTCAAGGCGCTGGAACGTCTGAGTCTACAGATGCTGCAGGGCTAGTTGAAGATGTTGGTAAGGGCGCGCTGATCGGTGGTACATCAACTGTGGTGCCTCTCGCAGTTGCGCAAGGAGCGCGTGGAGCCCTCGCTACTGTAGCTGGAACTGGTCTTAAGGGAGCACCTACTCTGGCTACTGGCAGGCAGGCAGCAAATCGAGCAATCCTTGAGGCAAACAAGCGGGCAGCGGATGCAGCAGTAACCCGTGCGGCCGATGCTGCCGCGGCAGGAACAGGCACAAAGGCGGCTGTCATCGCGGCTCAGAAGGCAGCTCGTGACGCAGAGCAAGCTATCGCAAATTCGACTGGATTTGGACAGAAGGTAATTCAAGCTGCCCGTGACCTTAAGAATGTTCCAGTCATTGGACCGGTTACAAGTGCTGTTGATCGCCTAACTGGCCCTGTCGCAGCAAACACACTGAAGGCGATGAATGCCACAGGCGCTGCTCGAATGGGTTCGACAACCCAATCTACCATTGGTGCAACGGCCCTCGCGCTTCAGAACATGTCAGGTCGCCAGGCCCGGGCGCAGCTCTCTGACGCGGACGCACAGATCCAGCGCGCAGTTTCAGCAGGTCAACCTGAGTACGCGGCAACCTTCCAGGCCCTTCAGGACCCGGCTACCCGCGCAGCGCAGCGCAAGATCTCAGCTGGAGAGGCTGAAGCTGAACCTGATGCTCAGGATGAGGATGAGCAGGACGTCTCGGAGGACTAAATAGAGTGCCACCTACCAACCGGCGGTGGCACTCTTACCACCCGAAAGGACGTCATGAGCAAGAAGGAAGTAAAGGCTAAGGCCGAGCCATTCATCGCGGTCACGATCGACAAGGTTCCTGGTGAGGAGGCCTACCTGGGCACCGTGTACAAGAACGGGCAGGTGGTCTTCAAGACCGAGCACCCCACGCTGTACCTCGCCGTCGCTGGCCAGGTCCGTCGCTTCATCGACATGGGCATGTCAGTATGATGGAGCTCTACGCTGCCCTCGTTGGCACCCTCGCGGTGTCGCTTACGTTTGTGGGCTTCAAGCTTTGGCTGGACCGCGTCCACCCGGCAAAGAAGCCGGACCCGACGGGCAAGGAGCTGCTTGAGCGCCTTGAGGCGCACGAGCGGGCCGTAACGAAGCAGATTGAGGCGCTGGCTGGACGCATCGGGTTCAAGGAACGGCCCCGCCTTCGGGAGTAATCCATGAAGCTGCACGACCAGGCGCTTGAGCTTGCGTCAAAGGGCGCAACGAACATTGAGATCTTCGGTGCCCTGGAGCTCACCCCCTCGCAGATCCTTCGGCTGACGATCTCGGACACGCCCCTGCTGTTCAAGATCATTCAGGGACGCATGGCATTTCTTCGCCCGTTCATCGACATCCTCATGAACGAGGCGACGGAGCTTGTGTCCAAGGAAGCTGCAACTCGAAACTACCGTGCTCTGCAGGACCTGATTGCCCGCTACGACCGCGAGAACGCGGCGCTCGGCGTTGGCTATGATCTGTCACTGCTCTCTTCAGCTCCCACCCCTAAGGAGGGACAGCTGAAGGGCGCGGCTCTTACGAAGGCCCTACGCGAATGAAGCTGAAGATGTTCCTGCGCCAGAAGCTGATGGAGCTGCTTGTCTGGCGCATCAACCGCTGCAAGGATGACTGGAAGCTCAAGGAGCTGCAGAAGCAGCACGCGGAGCTTCTCTCTGCACAGATGGCCGACCGCCGGCGCGTGAACCAGAAGGAGGTTCAGACGGGCGTGTGGTGGATGACGCAGGAGGAGCTGGATGAGCACTCCAAGCGCTTCTAACCTCGTGTACGTGGCCTCTGCCACGCTGGCTGATGCGCTGTTCAAGGGCGGTGTTCCGCTCATTGAGCAGGGCGTCGTCATGAACGGGGTTCGGTGCTTCGTGTTCCAGATCCGCCCGCAGGACGTTCGCGTTGCGAGAAAGGTGCTTCAAGGTGCCTACCCGCGCTGAGCTTCTTCGCATGGCCTGGGAGACCGGGAACCTGGAGTACCAGGTGCACGAGTACCAGCTCCCTGTCTATCACGCGCTGTGGGACGCAATCCTGAACCCGGGCGTGCTGAAGTACGTGCTGGACATCGCTCGCCGGTTCGGCAAGACACACATCGCCTCTGTCGTGGCTGTTGAGTTCGCCATCCGGTACCCGGGCGCGCAGATCAACTACGCGTGCGTGACGGACAAGGCCATGCGCAAGATCCTGCGCGGCATCATGCC
>ENA-UOYA01001618-UOYA01001618.1-activated-sludge-metagenome-genome-assembly--contig:-NODE-1618-length-23390-cov-149.185858_pt1 | contig 23390 bp, 18 predicted proteins | sample MGYA00238163_ERZ764804 | MGnify/ENA primary metagenome ERZ764804 (study PRJEB28919, sample SAMN05720223) | activated sludge metagenome | isolation source: Anaerobic digester | place: Hong... | reverse complement strand
TCCTTACGATGTTTACTATGTTTACTATGTTTACTACGCTTACTATGCTCACTGTTTTTACTGTGCTCACTGTGCTTACCGTTCTTCACGTTTTCTACTGAGCATCATTTCGGGGAACGGATTGTAATAGTGCCGCCCCTTCTCGAAAACACCATCCAGTCCCTTACCGCCCCTCATAGGTCTCTTTGTATTTGCAAAGACACCCTTTTCGAGTGATTTGAATAACCCATCTTCACGCATCTTTTCTAACAAGTCTATTGCTTGGTCCAACACTTCTTCCGCCCTCTTCTGAATGATGCCATTCTCCTTGAACGTGATCTCGTCGCCGAGGTTTTTCATGTTGTTGAATATGTATTTGGCAGTGTCGATTGCAACGTATCTGTCGGATAAAAATGGTGTATGGATTGCTTCGGTCATCATCCCGAGTAGTTGTATACCTTGTTTTGTCCATATGCCAACAACGTTGAACAATGCATCTTGTACGAGTCCTTTGAAGATGTTGCCTGTCATGAATCGCGTCGGCGGCATGTATTTGAGCGGTGCCTTTGGGAATATCTCCCTTGAGAGCTGTGCCTGTGCGAGTTCGTACAAAAATCCATTTTCCATAGATGGATCCATCTCAAATGCATGGCCAAGTCCCATCTGTTCTTCCGGTATACCTGCCAGCAGTGCAAGTTGTTCGTTTATGAGCTGAGAAGCTGTCACTGTGTGGCCTTGTTCATACGCATCTGCCGTAGTCAAGTAGTTATCTTCACCTGTGTTTATGATTATCCCCGCATATCCGAGTATGATCCTCGAAAAGTACTGATCTACCATCGTTCTAATCATGTTTATATCTCTGAAGAGTATACCGTAGAGTGCATCGTTGAGCATCATGTCAAGCCGTTCCATAGCACCTAACGCTGCAATCTCCGGCATGCATAGGCCTGAACTGTAGTTTGTCTGCCGCACGTATCTTCCAACTTCCTTCGAGACTTCATCGAGTGCTTTCCTCATGATTTTGAAGTTTTCCTGCGTAGCATAAGTGCCGCCGAAACCTTCTGTCGTCGCTCCGTACGGTACGTAATCTAAGAGGCTCTGTGCAGTTGAACGTATGACGGCTATCACATCTGCCCCTTGCCTTGCTGCCGCTTGAGCTTGAACAACATCCTCGTAGATGTTGCCCGTAGCAACGATGACATATACGTAAGGTTGCGATGGCTCACCAATTTCGGAAAGCATCCTCTCACGCTCTTGTCTCTTTTCATCTATTAGCTTTATCGCTTCTTGAGCAAGTTCGTTGATCTTTGATTTTATCTCCTCTACATCGTGCATCGGTAATTTCGTAAGGTTGAGTTTGCCGTTTGAGACTTGCTCGGCTATTTGTTGAGGTGTCAACCCAGTTTCGAGCATAGCGTTACCTATGTACAGAGCCACTCCATCTTGGAGTCCGCCATTTTCCTTTATGTGATCTACGACGACGTTGGGCAATGGTACATCCTCACTATTTACACCGTCTATTCCAAAAAACCTGCATATCGTTCGTTCAACGCTTACGGTTGAATATTGGCTGACAAAATTCACAACATCGAGCGCAATATCTTTTGCAATCTGTCTTGCCTTCTCCACTTTCTTTTCATCGATTCCCAACTTGCTTTCAAAAACTTCTGCCATGCGATTACCTCCTTGTTCTTGCTCGTTATAAGATGTTTTCAATTTTTTTGTTTCTTATTCAACTCATCTATCTTCTCTTTTGCTTTGTTGACAAACTCATCGTTGATTTTGAGTAGTTCCATGACACGAATTGCCTCTTTTGGAACTTCATCACCTTCGACTTTGATGAGCTGGTAATCTATGTAATCTTGTATATTACTCGTCGCACCAGACAATTGAACATCGCTTTTCAATCCTTTAACTCTCAGTCTTCTCTTGGCGTTTATCCCATCGAAGTGTGAGACGATGAGTGCATAGCATTCAACACTTTCGAATAACTCAACAATCGCATTTACAATTGCAGTTCCCTCGTGCGGGTTAGTTGTACGTGCAGGTTCGTCTATCATAATTAGTGAATTCAATGAATTCATCGAATTCTCTTTGACTTTGCAATATATCTCGTCGATTGCTTTGATCTCAGCTGCAAACGAAGATAAGCCACTTAGTGGTCTTTGCGCATCTTCTGTGACGATTGCAATTGTGTCAAAGTACACCGTCTCGCAAACGCGTGCTGGAACGAAAAAACCGAGCTGTGCCATGTATTGAATTAATGCAACGGTCCTAAGTACCACACTCTTTCCAGACATGTTTGCTCCAACGATCAACGTCACGCCCTTTTCTATCTCTATACTGACCGGTTGATACCTCTTCCCACCAGCTACCAACTTCTCTTTCAAAATAGGATTGAACATGTCGCAAATCACAAGTCTTCTCGCATCCTCAATTCCTTGCGTACATATAGAAGGCATGGAAAGTCCCAGCTCAACAGCCAACTTCGCCTTTGCCAAGATAACGTCAAGGTATCTCACTTTTTCGATCGCATTTCTCAATTCTGTTGCCTTTTGGGACAAATTCTCGCTTATTCTCTCAATAACTTGCTTTTCGATTTCCCTTTCCTCATTTTCAAGTGCTATCTCCATTTCAGAACCTTCCGGATCATCTTTCTCGCTGTGTATCTTGTTTAGTTCTCTCTTTTTCTTCCTTATCTCCTTCAATCTCTCATCGTATAGGTCGTATATGTAGAACGTTGGCATCCTAAGTCCTTCTGGGTCCAGCAAATTCAACACGTCTTCGAGGTTTGGTGGAATGAACTTGTCGTCTAAGAAGCCTAACAACTTTTCTCTCAACGACTGAACGGTGAGTACAAAGTTTTTTAACTCGAATAATTCGATCTCATCAACTACCTCCCCTGTTTCTAATCTGCGTACCGTCTGGGAGATGTCTACGATACATTCGAGCGTATTTTCAACTGCCTCGCACAGTTTCGTATTCTTTTCCAAAATTTGGATGATGTACTGTGTATCTTGCAGTTGTCCGATTAGATGCTCACCTTTCAGAGATTGAATGTGCTGAAAGTACCTTTTTCCGAAAGGTGTCTTAGGGCTCAGTTGCGCTCTTATGTAATCGAATCCGATTATTTTTTCAAATTCTTCTCTTTTCTCCGGAAATGTAATTAATTTCGAATGTTGCACTTTTTCCATTTTTGCGCCCCTTGTGAATCTTCCACAATTCTATAATTTTACGTCTATTATTGGCAACGTTGGTAGGTGGTTTTTAAGCTCACGGATAATTGAAATCGAGTCTAATGAATAACCATTTGGTGATAGTGGGTTGACTGTGATTCCAATTATATTTGCATTCCTTAGTACTTTTATATTTGGTTTGTATTTGTTGTAAGTTTCTTGAGTAACGAATATCTTGGTGAAATCACGCACGATTATCTCTCTATCGTGCAAATACCTCAAAATGGAATCTGTTAGCGCACCGGAGATGTATATGCTTTTGAAAGTTTTGCCAAACGTTTCCAATTGTGAGATGTTCAATGCAGACTCAATGGGTGCCTTGTCCCACTTCTCACCATCTGAGATGTAAACACCATTTAGTTCATCAAGAATATTCGCCGTTTGCTTATCGACGGTTGGAAGCGACGCAAGTGTGTAAATATACCGCGTATGCTTTATTATCTCGCTCTTGTTTAGAGAGTAAGCAGCACCAGTTGCGAGTATTATACCATCAGCAACAAACGGTGTTGCTTGGCTAAACCGCGAGAGCGCACCGTCTATTATAACCATATCGGAGTATCTATGCATAAAGGCTACGACGTCTTTCATCCATTCCACAGTTGGCGGACCTGATATTACGACCTTACCACTCTCCAAAGCCCTTGCTATAACAAGCCTTCCAGTTGCCGTTGATTGCTGAGAGACATGCAATATTTCAGATAGTACCTTCCTCTTTCTAAAGAAATACTCCGTTGTTGTGTACACAAAACCTGCTTCAACGTACACGGACGGTTTGAGCGTTCCGTAGACTAAATCCTTCTCTTCCCCGTCCGTTCCAATTGAAGTAATCGATATCTTCTTTCTATTCTTTAAGTGCTTAACGATAAAATTCAGTGTTTCTGTCTTTCCTGTGTTCTTTTCCAACCCTATGATCGCCAACGTCTTCAACTTTTCAGCGGTTGAAATGATTCTTTCCACATCCGCGTCGAATTTATCACCAACGTTTGGATCATCAACGTACGTTTGAGTCATCACATATCAGACCTTTACAAGTGCCTCTCCTTCGATTGCATTCTCTCCGTTCGGTTTTACTACCAGCGTTTCAAGGAGCACTCTCCTCTTTTCCCTATCAATTTCCTTAACAGTCAATCGGACCGTTACTTCTTCGCCAACGTAGACCGGTCTTTTGAATTTTGCATTCTGCATGAGATACACAGTGCCAGCTCCAGGAAATTCCATGCCAAGTACGGCAGAAACTATACCGAGGGACAGTATACCATGCGCAATGCGTCCGCCGAATATGCTATTTCTTGCAAATTCATCGTCCAAATGAACTGGGTTTTTGTCACCAGTTGCCTCTGCGAACATCTTGATCATCTCGTCGGTAACTATTCTCTTGACTTCGTATACTTGTCCAACGTACATCTTTTCGATTTCCATTTTCTCACCCTTTCCTTTCTTCCTTCCATTTTTTAATTCTTTCATGCCTCTCCAACTGTGCTGGTTCTATACTGATAGTTTTGTCGGTGAACAGTTTAGCAACGCCGGAGAACTTGTATTTATCTCTGTACTCACTGTCATCGACATCACTTTCAACATCTTCTGGTTCGTGGTAAGCAACGATGACACCCTCGTAATTTCTGAGTATGACCGTGTGATCAGACATCGAAACCATGTAGTTTGGCATCACCCTTATCTTTCCACCGCCGGCCGGTGCATCTACAACGAATGATGGAACGCAGAATCCGGAGGTATGTCCAATCAACGCTTCGATGATTTCGACACCTTTCTTAACCGACGTTCTGAAGTGCGCCAAGCCCTGTGACAAATCACATTGGTATATGTAGTACGGTCTGACTCGGATTTTGACAAGCTGGTGTACAAGTTCCATCATTATGTATGGACTGTCGTTTATCCCTCTGAGCAAGACTGATTGATTTCCAAGTGGAATTCCCGCATCGGCCAACATCTCGCATGCACGTGTCGATTCTGGTGTTATCTCTTTCGGATGATTGAAATGTGTATTTATCCAAACTGGATGATACTTTCTTAGCATGCTTGTCAATTCTGGAGTAACTACCTGTGGTAGAACAACAGGAGTTCGTGTGCCTATTCTTATTATCTCAACGTGCTTTATTTTTCTCAATTCCTTAAGTATGTACTCGAGCATCTCGACGCCAACTAACATGGCATCTCCACCAGACAAAAGCACGTCTCTGACTTGTGGTGTCTCCCTTATATATTCTATCATCGCATCTATTTCTTGTTTACTCCTAGATCTGTCGTGTTGACCTGCAAATCTTCGCCTTGTACAGTGTCTGCAGTACATCGAACACATATCGGTTACAAGTATGAGCACTCTATCAGGATATCTATGTGTCAATCCAGGGACTGGTGAGTCTTCATCTTCGTGCAGTGGATCAAGCATATCCCAAGGAGATGTGTAAAGTTCTTTTGCCGTTGGAACTGCTTGACGTCTGATTGGACACTTGGGATTGTCTTTGTCCATCAGCGTTGCATAGTACGGTGTTATGGCCATTCTCAACGTCTTTAGCGCATTTCTTGCCCCTTCTTCTTCCTCAGGTGTTAAGCTTATCACCTGTTTCAATGTATCGACATCCATAATTCTGTTTCTCAGTTGCCACTTCCAATCGTTCCATTCATCTTCGGTGACATTTTTCCACAAAGGTATATCCTTGAAATACCTTGCCATAATTAAGCCTCCCTTATATTAGCGTCAGAACCATAAAACGATCAAATATACAATTTTTCAAATAATTCTCTTATCTCTTTCGATTCTCTAAGTATGTTCAGTGCGACTTGCGCATGTCCTTTCGTGTATCCATTACCTATCATCATCGTCACGTCCTTGCCAACTCCCTCAGCACCGAGTGCTGCCCTTGTGAAAGATGTAGCCATGCTGAAGAAATAAACGATACCTTCATCTTTTGTAATCAGTATCGATGACATCTCAGTTGTTGGAACGTTGACGTTGTTTATAACCACATCGCAGTATTTACCGTTTGTGATTTTCATCACTTTATCGTACACTTCCATGGGCTTTGTTGCATCGGCAATGACAACGTTATGGGCGAGTTTGAGTTCTTCAATCCTCTTTGCATTGTCTGGAGAATACTCAACGACTATAACCTTCCCATCTTTCCCGACTGCTTTCATAGCTTCGTATGCACAGAGTACACCAGATTTTCCACCACCGCCTATGATGCAAACTGTCATACCCGGCTTAACGAGCTTTTTCGTCTGTGCAGGTGCACCTGCAACGTCAAGAACGGCAAGTGCCAATTTCTCTGGTATATCATCTGGCAATTTTGCGTAAATGCCGCTTTCGAACAATATTGCTTTTCCTTTAATGTCTACTTGGTCAGTGTCCACATTTACTTTCAGTATTTCATCGATTTTCAAAGGTGTGAGTGAGAGTGACACCAGAGTGGCAATCTTGTCTCCAACCTTCAAATCTGTTGGGAAATCCGGTCCTATCTCTTCGACAGTCCCTATGAGCATGCCACCGGAACCTGTGACAGGATTTTGAAGCTTGCCCCTTTCATTTACGATCTTCAAAATCGTTTCCTTTATACACTCCACACTTCCGTTGCATGACTCTTCGATCTGCGTAAAGCTTGCGGAATCGACGTTCAACGTCTTTACATCGATTAGCATTTCATTAGTGTATATCTCCATCGTATTATCGATCCTCAGAGCTGCTTGTGGCAATGTCCCTTTTGGTTCTATCACTCTATGTGTACCAAATGGGCATCCTTTGATGTTCTTCATATGTTCTACCTCCTAATACCTAAGATTTCTCTTGCTTCATCTGGCGTTGCTACTGGTCTATCAACTTCTTTTGCAATCTTTGCAATGCGTTCCACCAATTGGGCGTTGGATGTTGCAAGCTCGCCTTTTCTGTAGTATATGTTGTCTTCAAAACCTACTCTCACATGGCCGCCCATGACTATTGCGTGTACGGCTAATGGTAATTCGTATCTACCAACACCTGCAACTGTCCATGTGCATCCTTTCGGAAGCTTGTTCACCAAAAATACGAGGTCTTCTATGTTCCCACTCATCGCACCGGGGACTCCTAATACAAAATCGAAATGAAGAGGCAACTCCAATAATCCCTTTTTCACGAGTCTCAAGGCATTATCTATCATCCCAGGTTCAAAGACTTCGATCTCTGGTTTTATCCCTCTTTCTTTCATGCGGGTCGCAAGTAATTCCATGAACGATGGGGAGTTTAAAAACACGTCATCGCCAAAATTACAAGAACCGGCTGATAGTGTTGCCATTTCTGGATTTGCATCGAGACATTCTATTCTCTCCTCCGGCTTGTGCCACACTGCGCCGCCTGTGGAGAACTGAACAATGATGTTGCACTTTTTTTCCACACATTTCTTAATTTCCGCGTACACTTCCTTTGCTTGGGTGGGTGTACCATCGGGCATTCTGGCATGAATGTGCGCTATGGATGCACCTGCCTGCCAGCATCTGTATACATCTTCAGCTATTTCCTCCGGGGTTATAGACAGGTTCGGTTGTTGTGCTCTAGTAACCTCGGCACCCGTAACCGCAGCTGTAATGATCAATTTATCCATAATCCTCACCTTCGTTTCTTCTACTTTTCAATCTCAAAATTCAAATCTATCACATATCGTGCTTGTATCTCTGCTTGTTAAGTGGTACAACGCACGTTCCACTTGCTTTGCATACTAATATCGGTTTTTCCAATACCTCCGCCGCACTGTCGTTTATATCCGGCCTTGAATGAATCACCTTGTATGCTTCAAATCGCATCTTTCTTGATGTTTTTCCAACTTCAATTATTTCTCCATACGCTTCTATGTAATCTCCAGCAAAAACTGGGGCGAGAAATTCAACGTTATCGTAAGCTCGAAACAGTCCCTCATCTCCATCGTATCTGATCAATAATTCAGTTGCAACATCACCAAAAAGTTGCAACATCTTCGCACCGTCAACCAGATTGCCACCGTAGTGTGCATCTGCTTGGCTCATTCTCAACCTGATATGTACTTTTGGAAGTTCCATAACTCTCCCTCCTAACTCACGCTATTAAAAATCTATCTTACTTATTATCTTATGTATCTCATACTCTCATATTCTTTGGTATTTTCTTTAGAATTTCGTCAATTCTGGAGATACAATCAAAGTTGCTTCGGTTAATCTCAGTACTTCTTCCAGTGTAGTTTCTTCGGCAATTTCTTTGAGTAGCAAGCCGTCGTCAGTTGGCTCAATGACTGCAAGTTCTGTGACTATCAAACTTACTCTTCTCACAGAAGTTAGTGGCAAAGAGCATCTCTTCACTATCTTCGGTTCGCCTTTTGCCGTATGAGTCATAGCAACGATCACTTCTTTTGCGCCAGTTACAAGGTCCATCGCACCACCCATACCCGGCACCATTTTACCTGGTACCATCCAATTTGCCAAGTGTCCTTCTTCATCTACCTGCAATCCACCAAGTACGGTGACATCCAGATGACCGCCGCGAATGAGTGCAAAGGAAAATGCACTATCAAATGTCATGGCACCTGGCAGCGCAGTGATGAATCCAGCGCCTGCGTTGGTCAAGTCTTTATTTTCGTACCCTTTTTCCGGTTCCGGCCCCATGCCAACTATTCCATTCTCACTCTGGAAAAAAACATGTACCCCTGCAGGGATATAATTTGCTACCAATGTGGGAAGGCCTATACCAAGATTCACGAGGTATCCTTCCTTCAGTTCTTGAGCAACCCTTCTTGCGATCTTTTCTTTCGAATCTAATGGCATATTATCTCACCCCCGAAACAACAACATAGTCGACAAGTATACCAGGAGTCTTTATTTCGTCTGGTGGTAACGTTCCAACTGGTACGATCTCTTCAGCTTCTACTATCACGGTATCGGCAGCCAGTGCCATTAGCGGATTGAAATTCGTTGCAGTTAAGTTGTAGACCAAATTTCCATAATAATCGCACTTTTTTGCCTTTATCAATGCAAAATCTGCCCTTATTGGAAGTTCTAGTAAATATTTCTTCCCATCTATTTCTATCACACGTTTACCGTTCTCAACAACGGTACCGACACCGGTTGGTGTCAATATGCCACCTAAACCAGCACCCCCTGCCCTAACCCTCTCTGCCAATGTGCCTTGTGGTATTAATTCTACTTCCATCTCACCTGCAATCATCTGTCTTTGAGTCTCTGGGTTTGTTCCTATATGTGATACAATAACTTTCCTACAGAGTTTGTTCTTCACAAGTTTCCCAATTCCTCTATCTTCAAATGCCGTGTCGTTACCAATTACAACTAAATCCCTGATGCTCTTTTCTACCAACTTATCGATGATATTATTGGGTGTACCCACACCAAGAAAGCCACCGATCATGAGTGTGGAACCAGGCCTTATCAATTCAGCAACCTCTTCCAGTTCGATGATTCTCAACGTAACCCCTCCTCTCAAACAATTTTGAACAGTTCTCGCATGAAGATTTCAGCGATTTTAATTATGTTAAAAGAGTTAAGATTGAATAGCAGAAACATTTCACAGTCCGAGTATACCATCATCATGTTATATTTTCTAATGTAGCATGATTTGGAAAGAAGATGCATAATTAAGAAAGAGAAAGCAACGAAAAGAGAAAACATATAGATTACATCTATATCGATATAGCCAAGTCTTCTATAACAGGTAGATATTTGGGATGAAAACTATCCATGGGTGAGATATTGAAGTATAATTGCATCAGAGTGCAAATAAATGGCGAATTTGCTTGCACAAGGAAATTTAGTGAGGAAAAGTAACTGAGAAAGAGGGAGTGAGAGATTTGGCAAGATATATTGGAAACTACATTGAAAAACAGGTTGATGGAACCATAATCTTACAATCACCAATGCTACTTGAATTTTCAAATGTGAGGCATGCATTTACAACTCGTCAAATCATCGATGCACAAGCAAAGGAGAAGTTTTCCGAGTTAAACATGTCTTTGAATTCTCCAGATTTTCCTGAACACTTTGAATTCTTTGCAAAAGCATTTGGAATCAATCCTCGTAGCTGTGTGTTCTCCCATCAGACACATAGTAAGAACATAAAGGTCGTAAATCATAGTGATATTAATGAACCATACTGGGAGAGAAAAGTGAACGATATAGATGGGCTTATTACAAGCGAGCCAGGAATTTTCTTAGTTACGACGTATGCAGATTGTATGCCCATCGTTGCATATGATTCGAACCGAAAAATTGTCGGCGTTGCGCATTCAGGTTGGCGTGGGACGCTGCTTGAAATAGCCAAAGAGTTGATATTGAAGATGAACGAAGAATTCAATTGTAGTCCGCAGGATATCTTCGTCACGGTTGGTCCTTCGATTGGGCCGGAGAGTTTTGAAGTTGGAAGTGATGTTGCCTCAGAATTCTCAATGAAATTTGGTAAGAGAGTTGTTATCGAGAGATCAGGCAGGTTCTATGTTGATCTTTGGAAGGCAGTTGAAATCTCATTGAGCACAGTTGGAATTATGCATCTGGAGTTTTCAAACATAGACACGTACAAGACAACGGAGTATTTCTATTCGTATAGAAAAGAAAGGACTAAGAAAAGGTTTGCAGCCATCGTAGGAGTTATCAAGTAGGTTATTACATTGCCGCTCAACGTTCGAACAAATTTGATTAAGAACGTATCGAATATTTTGGGAAATCTCCGTGGTTTTGACGTGTCCTAAGTAATGAATTCACACTGAATTATGTGCTGTGTTTACTCTTATCTACGAAGATTTCTATGATGATTTTGCCTTCATCTGATGCAAAATCCAGTTTTTTTATGTATGGAGCCAAAACATATATACCTTCCAGACCATTGGCAAGCTGAGAAAGTGATGAATAGTATTTCAATTCCGGGTGATCTTTCATCTTGGATAATATCTTGAGTTCTCTTTCGATTTTTTCTCTATTTTTGTTGTCTATGTTACCCTCTATCACGATGTGAAAATTGTTTTCCAAACTCACCACCTCACTGGAAACCAAGTGAGCATCATTTTCAAGCAGATAAAAAACCAGATCATTCATTATGCTTCCTATAAGTTTTTTACTGTCCATACCCTTTCATCACCTCCTGAAGATAATCTTTAGTTGTTTCACTGCGTTCTTTGAAAGGACTTTAGCAGCTTCGATCAATGGAATTAGAAATATAGCAATTAGACCTCCTGAAAGCCCATTGTTGTAAAGATTAAGCCCGTGATGCAAAAAAGAAGTGTTCAACACGAGTGCACTGTGAAGAAATCCTGCAAGTATACCCCATAATATTCCAAATTCTCCAGCGATCGGCGCAAGAGTTGTACCAAATAAGACTGCAAGTACCATACTTGCACTGTTCATTGGTTGAGCGTTTGTAATTGCCCCTATGAGTATTCCGATTATTACTGGTACTATGTTTTTTGGATGTTTTCCAAATGCTCCAAAACCTGCCAATGTCATTATACCCCCAATTGTGGGACCATTTAGAGAAGAACCTATCATAAGAACATAAGTTGTGCCAAACAGGCCAAGTATACCTATATTTATAAAGGTCACTGCTTCGTTTTCAAGCAAAGGGAAATCAGTTATGAGTTTTCCAGAGTACTTGAGAAGATTCTTATATCCATTTAGAGTCCAATTGTTCAATTTCAAACCAAAGGCTAGTATGAAAATGAATATTGCATAAATAAATATTGAAAGTAGTACTTGATTTTCTGTATGCCAGTAAAATTGTGCGGGTGGTTCTAAATTGTAAGCTTTCAACAGTGCCCCAAGTATCATTCCAAGAATTCCAGCCGTGAAGCCAACGTTGTACAAACTATATCCGCGATGTAGTGTCAGTGAGAAGCTTGCAAGTGGTGGCAAGAGAAATCCAACAAAGATGACCATCAAAAATCCGATCATGTCAAATCCCTTGCTGATTACAAGGTGTGTCGTGAATGGTGCAAGAGCAGTGCCGAAATATGCGACATACAGATAAGTTTTCATGTTTTCCCCAACCAAGAATGTGTACAAGAAAACTCCCAATACGATCGGCCATACGTTGAATATGTTCTTGCCAAAGAGTGCAAATCCACCTATCGTCATCACCGCCGCTATCGAAACACCGGAAGGGGATATTCTGATAAATTTCAATAATAAAGTGAAGGTAAGCATCAGTAAACCAGAATTAAGAAAAGCTCCGCCTATTCCTGCTATTTCTAAATAATCGGCTATGAGATAATCTGGCGATGTTATTATTTTAGATATCTGCTCTGGTATGCTTAGATTGCCCGTTATTATTCCGAAGCATATGAATATAAGAGATAGTGTGTAGAGAAATTTGAATATCAAAATCATCACCCCTATATGCAACATTCTCACTAAGAGTCTAGTGGAACAAATATGCTTACCATTGCAGCTCTGACCTTATTATACATTACTATACATTACTATTGTTGTATTAGACTCGCATATTAGACTGGAAATCTGCCACGATGATTATATCATAAGACGTAAGTCATCCGAAATTCTATAGGTGAAATTTATCTTGAGTAATAAATTCTGTTGACTTTTTCAAAAGGCAAGAGTAATATTGTAACGTAAATAATCTTGGGAATTCTAAGAAAGGGGGTTGTCCAATGATCAAGTTGTTGAGAATTTCGGCAGATTTGCAGTTGGTGGGAATGGTGTTTTTCGTTGGACAGCCCGAAGATGGAGTTTTCAAACGTGATTTGGGGTGTGTATTCGTTGAGACTTAGGCTTGTTATCCAGTAGGCATTGGCCTTGCACTCAAGACACTCAAAATCACATAAATGTTAGGACGTTTGAAAATCAATTGCACTCCACGGGTTGTACTCCGTGGAGTTTTTTTATGTACTTATTCTATGCATTCTCGGCATTCTCGCGGTATATTTTAACTTTGTTGTTTTGGCTATTATTCACACATTCATCACTCATGGGGAAAAGTTAACGGAGGTAAAGTTATGAAATCAACGGGTGAATTTCGATTACTGTTTCAGTATTTCAAAGGTTATGGATTCATGTACGCTTTAGCAATTCTTTCAACGGCAGTTTCCGCAATGCTGTCGCTCGCAACACCGCTCTTAGTAAAGATAACGATAGATAGTGTCATAGGGGATAACCCAGTTGGTCTTTCGTTTATAGACGATATCTTCAAAGCGCTCGGAGGTAGAGAGTTTCTCATAAACCATCTTTGGATTATTGGCGTTGCGATAGTACTACTCACAGTTCTCAATGGCTTGGCTATGTATGCAAGAGGTAAGTTAGCTTCCAAGGCTTCAGAAAGCGTTGCAAAGAAATTTAAAGATGAACTTTACAGTGTGATTTTGAAAGCTGACTATGGTTTCTACTCTAAATACCCGTCTGGAGACATTATTCAAAGATGTACTTCAGACGTCGAGACAGTAAGAAATTTCCTGTTTTCAGAATTGGTAGAAGTTGGGAGAACGATATCTTTGGTAGTGCTTATATTGTCGATAATGGTTAGCCTGAACGTAAAGATGGCCTTGATAGCATCTGCTACGTTGCCAATATTAGTCGTTTTGGCATTCTGGTTTTTCAGAGTAGTTGAGAAGAATTTCAAAGAGACTGACGAGGCCGAAGCGGAAATGACGAATGTTGTCCAAGAGAATATTACAGGCATGCGAGTCGTTAAGGCATTTTCAAGAGAAGAGTATGAAATAGAGAAATTCATGAAGAAGAATTCCAAGTACAGGGCTCTCGATTACAAGTTGTACGTGATATTTGGCAAGTTCTGGGCTATAACTGACTTCTTATCCTTGCTCCAAATTGCACTTGTTGTCGTGTTTGGAGTTGTCTTTGCCATAAGAGGTGATGTCACCATAGGTACTCTGGTAGTATTCACGAGCTATGAGAGTATGTTGTTGTGGCCGGTCCGTCAATTTGGCAGGATATTGTCTAATCTTGGTAAGATGAAGATATCGCTCAAGAGAATATCAGAGATATTGTCAACTTCAAGGGAAGATATTGAAGATAGCGGGAATGAAAATGTATCCATAAACGGTGATATCGAGTTCAAACACGTTTCGTTTGGATATTCGACAGATCACTTGGTACTCGACGATGTTTCATTCAAGATAGAAAAGGGTCAGACAGTCGCATTCTTTGGAACTACTGGTTCGGGAAAGTCTACAATCATCAACCTACTTATGAGAATTTACGAGCCAACTAGTGGAGAAATTCTGATCGATGGCAGGCCTATATCGCAGATACCTAAAAGCGTAATTCGTCGGAACATAGGATTGGTGCCACAAGAAGCATTTCTCTTTTCGAAAAAGGTGAAAGAGAATATTGCATTGACCAAGCCTCATACACACTTTGAGGAGATAGTAGATGCATCGAAAATGGCACACGTTCATGATGATATTATCCAGCTTGAAGAAGGATACGATACACTCGTCGGAGAGAAAGGTGTCACTCTTTCCGGTGGACAACGTCAGAGGGTAACGATAGCAAGAACACTGCTGAGCAATTACAAAGTGTTGATATTCGATGATTCGATGAGTGCGGTAGATACCGAGACTGAAGCAAAGATAGTTGAAGCGATAGAATCGAGAAGCAAGACGCTTACAACAATTCTCGTGTCTCATAGAATTGCGAGTATCAGAGGTGCAGATAAGATCATAGTTTTAGAAAAGGGAAAAGTAACAAACGTAGGCACGCACAACGAACTCATCTCAAAACATGGTCTGTATCAAAATGTGTGGAAGATTCAGTCGATATTGGAAAAAGAAAAGGTTGAAGAACACAACTAATGGTGAATAGAGACTAAAGAATAGTAAAGTAGCCAAGTCTTGATTAGTCCTATACAAGAAATATGCAAAAAGGGGTGCAGAGTTATGTTTGAAGAAGAAATAGATATCAAAAAGACGAAGATAAACGTTTCCTTATGGGTTAAGTTTTTTGGATATTTGAGTAATTACAAACTACATCTCATCGGTTTGTTAGTAATCATGATAGTGGTTGGACTTATAGAGGCGACGTTTCCATTTTTGACAAAGTATGCAATAGATAATTTCGTGGTGCCAAGAACATTCGATAACTTTGAGATATTTCTGATAATTTTCGGGACGCTTGTTGTAGTACAGTCTCTTAACACATACTTACTGATGATTTTGGCGGGCAGAATTGAAAATGGTATGACATATGATATTAGGAATCAGGCATACAAGAAGTTGCAATCGCTACCGTTGAGTTTCTTCGATTCAACGCAGACAGGGTTCGTAATGGCAAGAATTCTCTCAGACGTTCAAAAGATCAGTGGCGTTCTGTCATGGAATATCGTCGACAGTGTCTGGGGCATTTCTTCCATGTCTTTCATCTTGGTCTATCTGTTGATACTTAATTGGAAGATGGCGTTTTTTGTATTGTGTGCCATCCCAGTGATATTCGTAGTCAGCATGTACTTTCAGAAGAGAATTCTCTCGCAATATCGTAAAGTAAGGAAGATAAATTCAGAAATAACGGGATCGTTCAACGAGGGTATCATGGGAGCAAAGACGGCGAAGATCTTGTCTGTGGAAGATATGATGATTAACGATTTCAAAGCCCAGACTGATGAAATGAGATTGGCATCCATTAGAGGTGCTGTGCTTTCTGCGGTGTATACTCCCATCGTAGTTTCGATAGGAAGTATCGTGACGGCGGTTCTTCTGGTCTATGGAGGTAAAAATGCATACATAGGTACTGTGAGTTTTGGCACACTTGCCGCATTCATATCGTATTCCATTCAATTCTTTGAACCTGTCAGGGAAATTGCAAGGATCATCGCAGATATAGTAGCTGCACAAGCCGCTGCGGAAAGGGTTTTGGACTTACTTGAAAAGGAATCAGAAGGTGGAAATGAAGGTGGAAAATCTCAAAGCTACATAGATGCCAAAATAGATACCAAAGAAAACAATCAACGCATAGAAGGAAATGTTATCTTCGATGATGTTTCGTTTAGGTATTCGAAAGGCGATTGGGTATTGCGAAACTTCAATCTGAAGGTTGAAAAAGGTCAAACGATAGCAATCGTTGGTGAGACTGGCGCGGGCAAGAGTACGATAGTAAATCTAATTGGTAGGTTCTACGAACCTACTGAAGGTACCATATACATAGATGGTGTTGATTTTCGAAAGATTCCCCTTGCGACACTCAGACGAAGTATAGGATACGTTCTCCAAACGCCACACTTATTCAACGGCACAGTTGAAGATAACATCAGGTATGGAAACCTTGATGCCACAAGAGATGAGATAATTGCCGCTGCTAAGCTTGTAAACGCACACGATTTCATCATGAATCTGGAAAATGGTTACGAGACGAATGTTGGTGAGGGAGGCTCAAAACTGTCTACTGGTCAAAGACAACTCATATCACTTGCAAGGGTTGTCGTATCTAATCCGAGAATAATAATATTGGACGAAGCGACAAGTTCTATTGATGCTTACACAGAACATCTAATTCAAGATGCCATTCACAAAGTTCTATATGGACGGACGAGTTTTGTAATAGCACACAGATTATCGACGATAAGAAATGCCAATAGAATTCTTGTCCTTGAGAATGGAAAGATACTAGAGGACGGTACGCACGAAGAATTGATGAAACTTAAGGGGCACTATCACAGGTTATACATCCGGCAATTCGTGTACGATAAAGAGGCGAAATTGCTGAGTGACATTGAATGATGATGCGTACTGCATAGGCTATAAAAGATCTATAAAAAATCAAAAAATCGCCCGAAAAGAAGCGTTCACTTAGGGATTGAAGAAAAGCTTAAATGAACAACTTCAATCTGTTCTAAATGGATACCTTGAGCAAGGCATCCTAGTTATGAATTTCAATGGCATCTGTGTTGTACTCAAAATTCAGTTTATCAAGTTTATCTGATAGCATTTTTCAGCATATCAAGGAGTGCTATCAGTGTTTTTTGCTTCCAGTAACAGAATTTGTTCTGAATAGTATTCTTTATGCTTCAGATTGTCATCTTTAGATAAAGTATTGACTATTTTTCGTGATATACTATAAGTAGCAAATAGCGTTTGAATTCTCATTATAAACTGTGTCATCAAGCATTTTCCCAATAGAAGTAATTAATCGACTACACCAATCCAAAATACTTCTCAAAGAATATCTTCAGCTTTTCAATAATTCCCTGCTTTTTCGCAGCTCTGCCTCCGCCGAAGCGGGATACAGGCGGCATGATTTTATCAATAACTGTACCGGTTGTCTTAAGCATTCCATCACGGAAAGCATTGTCTATGAAACGGCGGGTTTCTTCAGGTTTTAATTTCTCTTCTTCTATAATTGCTGAAATATCCTCTTCCTTACGTTCATCCAGAAATTTACGCCAATCCTCATCCACTTTGGTCGATACATTGACCTGTTCAATAAAACGTTCGATAAGCTCTTTCTTACTTCGAAGTTCAATACTGGAATTAATAGCTTTATCAATAGTTGTAAGAATGTCTTTATCATTACAGTTAGATTGCTGATATTTAGCTACAAGCATGAGGATGTAGTCAATATTTACCTCTATTTGTTTGACCAGTTCAATCTCAAAAATTATGTCATCATTGATAGTTTCTTTATCAGCATCAGCAGCTTTTCTATATTCCTGATACAAGTCAATATAACGGCTCTGATAGTCCTGAAAATCCCTTTCAGATAAAATCTCCTTTCCTTCAAAGTCATCGAAAGAAGTAAGAATATTTCTGAGTCGAAGTATTGTCCCATATAGCCTTATGAAGTCTTTTTCTGCTTCCTCTCCCAGGATGGGTTGACCAATGGGATACCGTGTTTTAAGAGTTTCAATCAGTTCTTCATAGCCCGGCTTATACTCACCTTTATCATCATAGCCATTATAGTATTCTTCGAATGTTTTTAACAGTACAATACCACCTGCATCTTTATTGCCGAATAGTGCAATAGCCTTGTCTGTTTCTTCTTTCAAATCCCTAAAACAAACGATATTGCCATAGGTCTTAACGCTATTTAGAATGCGGTTTGTTCTTGAAAACGCCTGAATCAGTCCATGTTGCCTTAGGTTTTTATCTACCCACAGCGTATTCAGGGTTGTTGCATCAAAGCCCGTTAGGAACATATTGACAACAATCAAAATATCAATCTCCCGATTCTTTACACGAAGAGAGACGTCTTTATAGTAATTCTGAAACTTGTCCGAGGAAGTATCATAATTTGTGTTAAATGTCATATTGTAATCCCGTATAGCCGACTCAAGAAAATCTCTGGAGCTCTGGTCAAGGGTTTCCATATTAAAATCCTCTTCAGGCAACAGTCCATCTGGCTCCTCCTCATTTGCACTATAACTGAAAATAGTTGCAATGGTAAGGTTACGGTTTTTTTCCGCTATCTGCTTCTTAAACTCATTATAGTATTTGATTGCCATTGGAATGGATGCGGTAGCAAATATGGAGTTAAAACCAGCAACACGCCTTGTTTCGCGCTTTTCAATTATCTTCTTGGGATTTTCTTTATCCTTCTCTTCCCATTTCGCAGTGAATGTATAATAACTATTGCGTTTTGTTTTCTGGTCAAAATGTTCAAGAACGTAAGAGACAATTTTACTAATCCGCTGTGGATCTGCTAAGGCCTTTTCTCGGTCGATGTTATAAACTTTTTTATCATTTAAATAATCAGGCATCTTAATGGTATTGATAAAATCTATTCTAAAAGGTAGAACATTTCCATCATTGATAGCATCGACAATGGTATAAGTATGTAGCTTGTCTCCAAAAGTCTGCTCGGTTGTACGAAACAGCGGGTTACCGTTTGAACTGGCATTTGCGGCAAAAATCGGCGTTCCCGTAAATCCGAAGATATGGTAGTTTTTAAAGCTCTTCGTGATGGCTTGATGCATTTCTCCAAACTGGGAACGGTGACATTCATCAAAAATCAATACCACGTGTTTCTTATAGACATCATGCTGTTTGTTTTTACGGATAAACATATCCAGTTTCTGAATCGTGGTTACAATAATCTTATATTCGTGAGGGTTTCCTTTTTCGTCTCTGTCTTCCAATTGCCTTTGAAGAATCCTTGTAGACGTGTTACCGTTAGCAGCTCCCTTTTCAAAACGGTCATATTCTTTCATAGTCTGATAATCCAGATCTTTACGGTCAACAACGAATAGTACCTTATCTATGTAAGGCAAGGCCGACGCTAATTGGGCTGTCTTAAAACTTGTCAATGTCTTTCCAGAGCCTGTTGTATGCCAGATATATCCTCCTGCTGCAATTGTACCCATTTTCTTGTAGTTGGTTGATACTACAATACGTGATAAGATACGTTCTGCAGCAGCGATTTGATAAGGACGCATTACAAGGAGTAGATCTTCAGAAGTAAAAACACAATATTTTGTTAAAATATTTAAAAGTGTGTGCTTGGTAAAAAAAGTTTTAGTAAAGTCCATAAGATCAGGAATGATCTTGTTATTTGCATCTGCCCAAAAGCTTGTAAACTCAAAGCTGTTACTTGTTTTTTTACTTCTTTGGCGTTCGCTGCTACTTTGTTCCTTGATATGAGCATTTCTTGTGGTGTTACTATAATACTTTGTGTGGGTTCCATTGGATATAACAAAAATCTGCACATACTCAAACAAACCAGAAGACGCCCAAAAGCTGTCGCGCTGGTATCTATTTATCTGATTGAAGGCTTCTCGGATAGCAATGCTGCGACGCTTTAACTCCACATGAACAAGGGGAAGTCCATTGACAAGGATTGTTACATCATATCGTGTTTCATGCTTGCCGCCCTCTTCTTCATATTGATTAATGACCTGCAGGCGATTGTTATGGATATTCTTCTTATCCAAAAGGTATATGTTCTTCGTTGTTCCATCTTCACGTTTTAGAATCTGGATATAGTCATCTTGAATTTTTCTGGTCTTTTCAACAATTCCCTCGTTACTATTTGCTATGCACTCTTTGAAAAACCTCTTCCATTCACTATCAGTAAAGGTAAAATCATTAAGAAGTTCAAGCTGCTTTCGAAGATTTGAAATAAGTGCAGCTTCATTGTGCACTGAAATATATTCATATCCTTGGGAAGTCAACTGGCGGATAAACTCTCTTTCAAGTTCTGCTTCACTCTGATACTTTTCAGAGCGTGCATTATATTCAGCAGCATATTCAGCAACAACCGTTGCTTCATCAGTACTTGCAACAATGTTGTATATACTCATGCTGTCGCCTCCTTTGACTCCTTCACGTCTTTCGAACGGGCAGGGAAGGTTAATAATTTATTTCTGTAATATTCATATTGCTTTTGGCGCGCTTCGAGTTCTGTTGTAAGCTCTGTTGTAAGTTCCACTGTAAGCTCCGTAAAATTGTCCAGTATGCGGACAATTTTCTGCTGTACAGGTAGCGGGGGAACGGGGATTTTCATTGCTGAATAAATACTAATCCAAAGCCTTTTGTGTTCATCTGAAGAATAGCCAATATTACCCATAACATGATATATATAACGCAATGTAGCTATATCAGAATTTGCAGTTAACATTTTTATTGCAGATGATTTTACCTTAAAAGGAAAGTCAACCCACTTGAATGCTCCTGTAAAATCATCAAAGATAATAACAGGATTTTCTTTTGAAGCCTTATATATGTTATCTATTTCATTGGTATATCCGAGTATAAATGATTGTCCCGCAGTTAAGACAGGAATTGAAAACTCATCACTATAATCGGTGCTTTTAACTATATATTTTGATGGTTGTTCATAATTCACAACATTGCCTATGCTTACATACTCCACCCCATCAGGACAAAGTCTATTTAGTTCTTCTTGACTTAGCAACCAATCCCTATAATACTCATACTGTTTTTTCCTTGCTTCAATTTCTGCTTTAAGCTCTGCTGTAAGCTCTGCTGTAAGCTCTGTAAAATTGTCTAATATGCGGACAATTTCTTGCTGTACAGGTAGCGGGGGAAGGGGGAATGGAAAATCCTGAATCATCGGCTTTCGAATTGATGTTACTGTTGCATTTACTGCTTTCATAAGTATGAACTTTTTAAAGTTGGCAGACAAATAGTGATATGCAAATTTAGTATCAACTAATCTGTCAATAAAATGAATTCTATATGCACGTTGATGTAAATCATATTTACCATTGACATAATGAAATATGTCGCCAATACCACCTTCTCCTGGAATCACAATAGATTCTTCATCGAACAAATAGCGATTACTACGATATATTGTTTTTGAACGTACATAGAAAGGATATTTACCATCTTCTACTGCATTAACGCGATCACTGCTTCCGGTTCCTACTTCTGCTATTTGCTTAAGAGGCACAAACTCCACCCCATCAGGACAAAGTTCAGCAATCAATTCATCTAGCTTACTCATTTGTCCACCTCAATTTCGGCAATAATCTTATCTATTTCTTCTCTTAAAATCTGCTCCCTTGCTACTATTTCTTCTATTTCAGCATTAAGCTTCTTAATGTCTATTTTCTCACGCGTGTCTTCTTTTTCAACATAATTTGATACTGAAAGATTATACTCCTGCTTTGCAATTTCACTGTTTGGCACAAGTTTGGCAAAATGCTCAATATCTTTTCTATTTTTGAATGCGTTCAAAATGGTCTCGATATTTTCCTGTGTCAGCTTGTTATTATTTGTGACCTTAACAAATTCCTTTGATGCATCGATAAATAAGGTGCTGTTTTCTGATTTAGACTTTTTCAGTACCATAATGCAGGTAGCTATGCTAGTGCCATAAAACAGGTTATCTGGCAACTGAATAATACAGTCGATGTAGTTGTTGTCAATTAAGTACTGTCTGATTTTCTTTTCGGCGCCACCACGGTACAATACGCCGGGGAAACAAACAATAGCCGCTGTACCATTCGGTGCAAGCCATGAGAGGCTATGCATAATAAATGCAAGGTCTGCCTTAGATCTTGGAGCCAATACTCCTGCTGGTGAAAAACGGGGATCATTAATGAGAATTGGATCACTGTCACCCTTCCATTTAATAGAGTAAGGTGGATTTGATACAATAGCTTCAAAGGGCTCATCATCCCAATGTTGAGGATCCGTTAGCGTATCCCCAAGGGCAATGTCAAATTTGTCATAATCAATATCGTGCAGGAACATATTGATTCGGCATAGGTTGTAGGTTGTGATGTTGATTTCCTGACCGAAAAAACCCTGACGTACATTCTCTTTCCCTAAGATTTTTGCAAACTTTAGTAGTAGAGAGCCAGAACCACAAGCGGGGTCATATACCTTGTTGACTTCAGTTTTTCCTACCAGTGTTAGGTGAGTAAGGAGTTCGGAAACCTCCTGTGGAGTATAGTATTCACCACCACTTTTTCCTGCATTGGATGCATACATACCCATTAAGAATTCATAGGCATCGCCAAATGCATCTATGGTATTGTCTTTGTAATCTCCTAATTTCATTTCTCCAACAGAATTAAGTAGCTTAACCAGCTTTTCATTACGCTTTGCTACAGTGTTGCCTAGCTTATTGCTGTTAACATCAATATCGTCAAACAAGCCTTTGAAATCATCTTCACTTTCTGTTCCTTGCGCAGATTTTTCTATATTGCTGAAAACCTTCTTCAGCGTCTCATTTAAGTTTTCGTCGTCCTTTGCGCGGGCTCGGACATTTTCAAAAAGTTCGCTGGGTAAAATGAAGAAACCTTTTGTCCTAACTAAATCTTCTCGTGCCTGTTCTGCTTCTTCATCGGATAGCTTAGCATAATCAAATTCCGTATTGCCAGCTTCCCATTCTCCAGCATTAATGTAAGCGGTAATGTTTTCGGATATGTAGCGGTAAAACAGCATACCGAGAACATATTGCTTAAAGTCCCAGCCATCTACGCTGCCTCTTAAATCATTTGCCATATTCCATATCGTGCGGTGTAATTCTGCTCGTTCCTGTTCTTTTTTATTGTTCTCCATAACTTACTTCCTTTCTTCAGCTGTATTTGGTACCAATTCCATGATATCTTTAAAATCAACGTTAAGTGCCGTACAAACCTTTACAAGAACGTCCATGCTGACATATTCGTTTTTAGAAAGCTTTGAAATTGACGATGGACTTATTCTCGCAGCAGCTTGTAAATCTTTCTTCTTCATATCGCGGTCTATCAACAATTTCCAAAGCTTTTTATAGCTAACGGTCATCTTG
>ENA-UOYA01001611-UOYA01001611.1-activated-sludge-metagenome-genome-assembly--contig:-NODE-1611-length-23470-cov-7.383558_pt1 | contig 23470 bp, 21 predicted proteins | sample MGYA00238163_ERZ764804 | MGnify/ENA primary metagenome ERZ764804 (study PRJEB28919, sample SAMN05720223) | activated sludge metagenome | isolation source: Anaerobic digester | place: Hong Kong... | reverse complement strand
TGAGATTGGATACAAGAGAGTTGAGGAAGCGTGGAGGTGGATTGTTTGGTGCTAACCCTTTGACAGGTAGTATTGGAGTTGTAACTATAAATTTACCAAGGATTGGTATAGAGGCAAAGGACAAGAAGTCATATTTTAACATTTTAGATAAGAGAATGGATTTAGCGAAGAGGAGTTTAATGATTAAAAGAAAGTTCATAGAAAAGTATATGGATAAAGGATTGTATCCATATTCTCAATATTATTTGCAAGATATTAAAAAGAGGTTTGGAGAGTATTACAAGAATCATTTTAATACCATAGGAATATTAGGTATGAATGAATCTTTGATTAATTTCTACCATGATAAATCTAAGGGAATAGCTTCTAAGGAAGGAAGAGCGTTTGCATTGGAAATTATGGACCATATGAGAAATAAGCTGATTGAGTATCAAAATGAGACAAATCAGCTGTTTAATTTAGAAGCTACACCAGGGGAAGGAGCTACATATAAATTTGCTAAGGCAGATAAGAAGAAATATGGTGAGAATATATTGACAGCTGCAGATATAGGGAAAACAAAAAGTTCTGTTCCTTACTATACTAATAGTACTCATTTACCTGTTGGACTTTCTGATGATATATTTGAAACATTAGATCTACAAGATGAGTTTCAGTGTAAATATACTGGTGGGACTGTTTTGCATATATATCTTGGAGAGAGGGTTTCTTCTGCTGAGGCTACAAAGAATTTAATTAGAAAGATTGCTACAAATTATAGATTGCCATATTTTTCAATTACTCCTACTTTTAGTGTTTGTCCTAAGCATGGGTATTTATCGGGTGAGCATAAATATTGCCCTATTTGTGATTTAGAAAAAGGATACAAAGAGGGTATGCCCTTTAATGAGGAATGATTATTTAAATTTTCAAATATATGGGTATGAAAAAAATAACAAGACAGAGGTGTGAGGTCTACTCTAGGGTTGTGGGATATATAAGACCAATATCTCAATGGAATGTTGGGAAGCAGGCTGAATGGTCAGATAGAGTAATGTTTAAAATGAAATAATATGCTTCCAATATATGGGTTAGAAAAATCATCTCTTTTGGATTATCCTGGGAAGGTATGTGCTGTAGTGTTTCTATATGGTTGTAATTTAAAATGTCCATATTGTCATAATCCAGAATTGGTTGTTGAGGAGTGTCCAGAATCTGTATTGATTGAACAAGATGATGTTCTAGAATTTTTAAAGAAAAGAATCGGTAAGTTGGATTCGGTGGTAATAACTGGCGGAGAACCATTGATACACACCGAATTGTTTGATTTTGTAAAAAAAGTAAAGAATCTTGGATTCCTTGTCAAAATAGATACAAATGGACTACTTCCTAATTCTCTAAAAAAATATCTGACTTCTGGTTATGTAGATTATGTGGCTATGGATGTAAAGTATCCTTCAGACGAATACAATGATAGAAGTGGAAACAAGAATGCTCAGAGCTGTATATTAAAATCTATTAGTGTAATTTTGAATTCCAATGTTAACTATGAATTTAGAACAACATATGTAAAGGGAATTCATAATTCCCAATCAGTTCGAAAAATCTGTCAAATGATACAAGGCAGTAAAAGATACTACATTCAAAATTTTAGAGAAGGAAAAAGTATAGACAAATCGTTGACAAATCAAAATAGCTTCACACCTAATGAGCTAGATGAATTTAAGAAAATTGCGCTGGAATACATAGATAATGTTGAAATTAGATAGGACTTTCAAGTACTTTTATTACTTTCCCATTAATTAACAAATCTGTATTCATGTCTATATATATGGGTTGATTTAATGGGTTTGTTGAATCAGGATAAAGAATTATCATATCATCTGTTTTCTTAAACCTTTTTACTGTAGCACAATTATCTATAATTGCGACTACTATATCTCCATCCTCTACCTCATTATTCTTTTGAACTATTATGTATGATCCATTTTCTATTTTTTTCCCATCTATCTCAGCTAGATCCATAGAATCTCCTTTTACAATTAAGGAAAAAAGATCATCCCTGTGGCCTACAATATTCCTATCAACCTTAAGTACACCTATGTTCTCTTGCTCTGCGGATACCAATGGTATTCCCGCATTTGCATATCCTAAAACAGGAATCCCAACAAGATAGTCGTATACTATTTCATCATCCTTTTCTACCATATGTATACCCCTAGGCTCTCCTGTTCTAAAAATATATCCTTTCTTCTCTAATGCAAGCAGGTGTGCAACAACACCTCTCTTCGTAGAAATCCCCAATTCTTGTTGTAATTCAACCAATGACGGAGCATATCCGTTCTCAAGATAATACTGCTTAATTACTCTTAAAACATTCTCCTGCTTTTTAGTGAGTATACTATCCATATCTGATAATTATGAATTTATATATATACCTAGTATACCACCAGTCAAATGGTACACAACTACTTATAGTAATAATTGATATTTGAAAAATAGCAATAACTAATATATACTACAAAAATATACTATGGCTAAACAAATTAAGGCAAAAAGAATATACAAGCTAAAGGAGATAATCTATGACGATAGGAATTCAAGAAATTCTATACTTGCCTGTGTTCCAATAATATGTATCTATTTTGTGTTTTTTGAAAAAGAAGATCTCTTTGTTAAATACCATGCAGTTTTGTATACCATCATAACTTTATTGATATTATCTCCATTTGACATAATAAGTTTTTGTGGAGTAATTTTAGTTCTATATGGATTTACTAGAGTTCCTAGAGGAAAGGTTGTTAACATCCCAGGCCTATCACAACTAGTTTTAAAAATTATGTCGTTAATAGAGTGATACCCTATTCTACTGTACTCATGATATAATCTTCTAGTCAATATCGGGGAGTAGTTCAGATGGCTAGAACGCTGCGTTTGGGACGCAGAGGTCGCAGGTTCAAATCCTGTCTCCCCGATAGTATCTCATATCCATTGCATATACTTGTGATACTCTGGAAGTTGTGTATAATATAATTGTATAAGTTAACATTATTATATCAAAATGGAATTTCTATATTGGATTCTCGGTTTAGTTGTTCTTTTGATTATTTTGTTTATCACTCTATACAATAAGCTTGCCAAACAAAAAGTTACTGTGGAAGAAGCCTCCTCTGACATAGAGACGATTCTGAAGCAGAGGTATGATATGATTCCCAATTTAGTAGAAATGGTAAAAGGGTATGCTAAGCATGAAAAAGATATCTTTACAGATGTAACGAATATAAGAACAAAAGCTATGTCTACTGATTCGTTGGAGGAAAAGATGAAATATGATACAGAGCTTAAAAATAGCATATCAAAGTTGTTTGCTGTTGCTGAGAATTACCCTGAATTAAAAGCAAATGAAAATTTTGTACAACTGCATCAATCCCTTGAAAATTTAGAAAATGATATACAAAAAGCTAGAAGATATTACAATGGTGCAGCTAGAGACTTTAATGAGATGATTGTCGTTTTTCCAAATAATATTATTGCAGGAATATTGAATTTCAAAAAAGTTCCATTTTTCGAAGCCTCCGAAGAAGAGAAAAAGAATGTAGAAGTAAAATTCTAATGGAAACAAAAATGAGAAAATTAAATGTATTACCTGTAGTTGTGCTTTTGGTATCGTATCTTTTTGTTCCTTTTTTGAAGGTTGAGGCACAGACTGATTATGAGAGAATTTCAAATTTTGAATCTACTGTTGAACTAGAACAAGGGACCGATATTGTTATTTCAGAGAAGATAACATACCATTTCCCAGTTGAAAGGCATGGAATATATAGGGATATTCCTGTCTCATACAAAGTTTTAGGTGGTTTTAAGAGACCAACACAGCTTGAATTAGAATATCTTAAATACTATGACATCAATAATCCAACTGTAGTTGGAGAGGTATATGAAAAAAGCTCTTCTAATGGATATGTGAGATTCAAAATAGGAGATCCTAACGAACTACTAATTGGTGATTATGTTTTTGAGATAGGATATAGATTAAAAAATACAACAAACTATTTTGATGATCATGATGAATTGTATCTTAATATTACTGGCAATAATTGGGGTATACCAATAGATAATGTCTCTGCATATATAAAAGTTCCGGGAAGTATAACAAAAAGTGTATGCTACACTGGGTTGAGTGGTTCATCCGAATCTAATTGTACGATTGAGAATAAATCAGCAGATTCTACCTATGCCATAGTCGTTGGAGCACAAAATTTGGGCCCAAAGGAAGGCCTTACTGTAGCGATAGCGATGCCAAAAGGAACTCTAGCTGATACAACAGCTCAGCAAAGGAAGGAATTTATCATATCCAATATTGGTATTCTTCTTCCAATACCCATTGGTATAATTGTCTTTCTGATGATTAAGAAAAATAACAAGAACAAGAAATTAACAATAGTTCCTACATACAATCCTCCGAAAGGTATCTATCCATTATTTGGAGCTAAAATACTATTCAAATCAATAAAGAATAAGGACATATCGGCAGAGATAATTCAGCTTGCTCTTGATGGGTATATTAAAATAGTCCAAGAAAAAAAGAACAAATACAAACTTGTAAAAACAGATAAGGATTCATCTGATCTAGAAGCTGTACGATTAGCGCTGTTTAGTGGACTCTTTGGTGGAAAAGAAGAAATCCCTCTTAGGTCAATTAGTGTTTCGTTTGGAAAGACTATGAAAAGAATAAATTCATTATTATCAACTGAGGCCTATGAGGAGGAATATATCAACAAGAAAAAGATTAATTTAAAAAATATGCTAAATATCATTGGTATAGTAGCTATTACACTTTCTATGCTTGTACTATCAAGTGTTAATGAGAATGCGAATATTGGTTTAGTCATTGGCTTATTGATTTCTGGAATAATCCTCATGATTTCATCTTCAAAATTAGACATTAGGACAAGCAAAGGAAATAAGCTGTACTATGAACTTTTAGGACTAAAAATGTACATTAATACTGCTGAAAAGAAAAGAATAGAATTTCACAATAATCCTAAAAAATACTCTGGGGTTTTTGAGAAACTTCTACCCTATGCCATCATATTTGGTTTAGAAAAGAAATGGATAAAGGAATTTGAGGATATCTATGAACAGCCCGATTGGTATCAAGGCGATTTTGATCATTTTAATGCATACATGTTAGTCAATTCTGTTTCTAATATGAATAAAAGCCTTAATGCTGGGAATGTGGGCTATAGCCGTTCAAGTGCTGGATCATGGGGAAGTGGTTTCAGCTCAGGAAGCAGTGGAGGTGGTACAGGAGGTGGAGGTGGTGGTAGTTGGTAACTTAGTTACCAACGAGTTGTATATCCTTTTGCTTTCGTTCTAATAGATGAATATGGGTAATATATAGAGTATTTCATTTTGGATATTGGAAGATCCCTACTATGCATATATGTAACCTTCTTTCCTCCTAAACTTTCCTTAAAATCGCCTACTCCTTTCCATGGATGATTTTTATTCTCACACCCTTCTGGAACAACTCCACCAAACATATCAAATACTTCGCAACCTAACTTCTTTCCAAGTTCTACTGCCTTCCAGTAAAGTAATGTAGTCATCAACATATTTTTCTCTCGATACTTAGTATCAGAACACGCTTGATACAAATGCATATTCTTTCCATATACAGTACACTGCCAAATTGAAACTGGAATATCTTCCGAATATCCAACAATCATATAGCACATACCATGCTCAACCTGTATATCCAACTCTTTCATAAGCAAATCAATTGGCTTATCCACATAACCCTTCAATTTCACAGTCTCAGAATGAAAATCCCTAAAAATATCAAAAACACTTCTATCATTAAAAATTTTAACTTCAACACTATTATCTCTTAATAGCTTATTCAACCTATTCTTTCTACTACTACTCATATCATGCTTCAACTCCTCCATGCTCTTTGTTAAATCAACATGCTGAGAAACTAATGCATCAACATTATGAATAGGAGCTTTCACAAAACCATTAGCCTTGTAAAACTCATCGAGTAGAGAATTCTCCTGTACTAAAGGAGAAAACCTAACCATAAAACAATTATTCCTGATAGCAATGTTCTTACAAAACTCCTTAACATCACTCATATACTCCCCCTTATACTCAAAAAAAAGAGGTGAATGCTTACACTCAACAAACTTACCAAAAAGTCTTGAATTCCCAATACTACCAGTAACTATTCCACAATACTTCTCACCATCAAAAATAGTATACCTAAATGATTCGCTATTCAAAGCCTTATTAAACTCATACCGAGCACTACTATTTAGAAACGAATACTCTGGAAGCCTTAACACATAATTATCCCAGCTCTCATCATCTACAACATCATTAAAAGTAAGCCTCATTACATGATATATCAAAAATTATATACGCTCACCATATCTATTTATAATATTACATATTTTCACGGCAGTACCAAAATCCACTTCAATATTTAGTGGCAAATTCAAAACATAGCCACAACAAAACTTAGTATTCGGATACCTATCACACACCAAATTCACATCTCTGTAAAATTTCTTACTCAATGGATATATGGGAGAAGCATACCACCTTCCAGTAATAACCTTAATATCCTTCAACATACTCTTCAACACATTTGGATTCTTAACAAGAATAGGATACCTCAAAAGTACCTCATCACTTCTCCTGGCAGAAAAGACAAACTCGCTCCTTAAATTATTATCATAAACCTCACAAACCTTCTTTCTGTGCTCATTAAATATCTCAGCTCTCTTAACTTGCTCCAAAAGAAGCTCAGCTTGCACATTCCCCATCCTATGTATATCATCAAATTTCAACGAACTATCATCTGCTTGCTTCTTTACAATTCCAAGATTCCTAAACAAAACAATTAAGACTCTGCCTAATGTCACATTTGTAAAAGGAATTAAAGTCTTAAAATACTCCTTTTTTATCAAATCCCAGAGAACAATATATGATGCATTATATAGATCCGACAATTTACTCTGTGACTTTAGCAAAGAATATTGGTCCACAGAATTAGTAAACACTGGCAACCTCTTGAGAACCAAAAGAGAACCCTGTGTACTACTTACACATTTATCCTGTGCAAAACTAAAAAAAACAGCATCACTGTACTTCCCAATATCAAAACTCTGATAATTCAAAGTAAATATATGAGCGCAATCCTCTATCATATATACCCTATTCTCATACTCTCTCCCCCTATTAATTCTGTCAATCATATCCCTAACCTTTTTAGTATCAACAATATGACCAAATGTATGCTGTACAATTACAACCCTACACTTCTCTGTAATACTTCTCTCCAACTTTTTAACATCCATATTAAAACTATTCTTTGAAATATCAGTATATACAGGATTACAGTTAGACCACAAAACTGGAGCAACAGCAGAAACGCAAGTAAATGCCTGAAGTACAACTTCGTCATCACTCTTTAAATTCAAAACTTTAAGAAAAAAATAAAGAGAATCTCTTCCTCTGTTAAAAAGATACACATACCTATTTGGAAACATCTCTTCAAAATACTTTTCTAATGAAGACAGAGATCCATGACGCCCTCCTCTTCTTCTTAGAATTCTTTTTGCCAACACAACATCTTCCTTTGTACAATTAGGTATTGACCCTATAAATACTCCCATCAATATGTTCTCTCAAAATGTGAATCTATATCCTGCAATTTCAATTCCCAAACAATTGGTCTCCCATGAGGACAACTATATGGATTCTTGCATCTTTTCAACTGATTTACTAAATAAATCATCTCTTCTATACTCAATTTTTGTCCACTACGAATACTTCCATGACACGCAATAGTGGCTAAAATATCCTCTTTATGCTCATCAAAGGACTTCCTTAAAACTGAAATATCATCATCCAACTTAAAAATCTCACGGAAAATTAACTCAAAATCAGAATCCACATATTCTGCAGGAACAGTCTTAAGTAAAATTCCTTCATCCTTAATATCAAAAATAAAGCCTAAATTCTCAAAAAACCCTTGATTCTCCCTTAGAAACAATACCTCTGTCTTACTTAATGAGATTAAAACAGGAACCAACAATTGTTGAAGATTCTCCTTCTCCAATTCTCTACCTACTAACTTCTCAAAATTTACTCTCTCTGCAGCTGCATGCTGATCAACTATCCAACATATCCCACCCTCATACTCTACAACTATATATTTATCAAATATCTGATGAACACTTACTATGCCACCAAAATCCTCCCCATGACCCCGTATATCTTCTCTTTCTTGTTTTAATATTTCACTCGAAAAAAGAATACTATCCTTCACAGAAAAATTCCTAGGAGGAACATATGCATCTTTAAACTTGTTCCCTGAATTACGGATTGATAACTCATAATTCTTGGAAGATCCAACATTTAATTTATCCCTTAGTGCAGAAAAATTTGGGGAAACATTTTCAGATGTATTTCCAGACGTATATGACAAATTAGTTTCCAATGCATGTTTAACAGCCAATTCTACTGAAGAATACACCCGATATGGATTTTGAAATCGTACCTCTTCCTTTCTAGGATGCACATTAACATCTACTAATTCTGGGTTAATTCTTACATTTATAATAAAATCAACCTTCTCACCTGCTGGAATATACCTAGAATAACTACTAAGTACTGAACTAGCAATTCCTCTATCAACAATAGGCCTACCATTTAGGAAAACAAACTGATGCTTGTTGCCTCTATTATGGGTAGATGGATGTGCCACATAACCGCTAACTTTAATACCTGAACCCTCTGAAAATACCTCTAACATATTCTTAAATACACCTTCACCCAAAACTACCTTAATTCTCTCACCAACTAATTCTCCAGCACCACCTCCACTTATATTTTTAATATCATCAACTACCTTTCCATCCCTATATAGGACAAAATGAATATTGGGATATATGAGGTAATACTTAACCAAAATATCATATATCTTTCTAAATTCTGTAGCTGAACTTTTCAAAAACTTTCTTCTAGCAGGAATATTGTAAAAAATATCCTCTACTTTAATTGTTGTTCCACACTCCTTTGGTGCAGAAACTATATGTGAATGTCCTCTCTCATCAAAAGAAATCTTACTCCCTGCTTGCTCATCTATATACCTAGAAATCAATTCAACTTTTGCTACTGAAGTTATAGTCGACAACGCCTCCCCTCTAAAACCCATACTCATCAATGTATTAAGATCCTCTATCGAATGAATCTTACTCGTCGTATGTGGCTCAAATACAGACGCAAGGTTCTCCATTGGAATACCGTATCCATTATCCTCCACTTCTATCATATCAATGCCACCATTCCTCACCTTAATAACTATCTTTGAAGCCTGTGCATCTATTGCATTATCCACTAATTCCTTAACAACAGATGAAGGTCTCTCCACAACCTCACCTGCAGCAATTTGATTTACAACTTCTGGCGGTAACCTATTTAATATTTCTCTTCTCATTATCGATATTCTAACACATACAGATATTTGCTAAAATACACCAGATGAATCAATTCAAACTACAATCCCCATACACTCCATCTGAAGACCAACAAAGGGCAATAGATGAGATAGTAGAAGGAATGAAAACAAAACAAAAACAGACGGTACTCGGAGTTACAGGATCAGGCAAAACCTTTGTTATGGCAAATATAATACAAAAATGTAATAGACCAACCCTCATATTATCGCACAACAAAACCCTAGCCGCTCAGCTCTATGAAGAGTTTAAGGAATTCTTTCCTGAAAATTCTGTAAAATACTTTGTATCATATTATGATTACTATCAACCAGAAGCATATATTCCTACAAAAGACCTCTACATTGAGAAAGAATCAGAAGTCAACAAACAAATTGAAAACCTAAGATTTGGAGCAATGAATTCAGCAATAACTCGCAGAGATACAATAGTTGTTGCATCAGTATCATGCATCTACAACATTGGAGCACCAACAAACTATGAAAATCAAACATTATCATTTTTCACTGGACAAAACATCAAGATATCAGACATAGGGTTAAGACTAGTAAATATGAGATATGAAAGAGATACCTATGATTTTACTAATGGTGTATTTAGAATATCAGGAGACATTATTGAAATCTATCCTCCATATGATGACACTTCGTTAAGAATAGAACTAGTTGGAAATACAATTGAAAAAATTTCTAGAGTTGATCCAATAAGTAAACACAAAATTGAAGAATTGAAAGAAGTTCTTGTATTTCCTGCTACTTCTTTAGTATACCCAAAACAAACAATAGACAGTGCCATACAAAAAATTCAAACAGATTTAGAGAAGAGAGTCCAATTCCTAAAAAATATTGGAAAAGAACTAGAAGCAAATAGATTATCACAAAAGACTAATTATGATATTGAAATGCTAAGAGAGGTTGGATACTGCAAAAGTATGGAAAACTACAGCATATATTTTGATGGAAGAAAAACTGGAGAACCTCCATACACTCTTTTAGATTACTTTCCCAAGGACTATATGATGTTTATTGATGAATCACACATCACTATTCCACAAGTCGCAGGTATGTACAATGGTGACAAAATGAGAAAAGACAATCTTGTAGAATATGGATTTAGACTTCCTACAGCACGAGATAATAGGCCTTTAAACTTTAATGAATTTAGAAAAAAACAGGGAACAACAATATATTTTTCAGCTACTCCATCCCAATGGGAAATAGAAGATAGTGGAAATACTGTAGTTGAATTACTAACAAGACCAACAGGCCTTTTAGATCCTAAAATTGACATCAGAAAAACACAAGGACAGATAGATGATGTAATATCTGAAATTTACAAAAATGTGCAGAAAAAACAAAGAGTACTTGTTACAACACTTACTAAAAAAATGGCAGAAGATTTAACCTCATATCTGAAGGATACAGGAATTAAAGTTCAATACATACATTCCGATATTGACGCTATAGAGAGAGTAGACATTTTAAGAGACTTAAGACTTGGAGAATACGATGTTGTAGTAGGAATAAATTTACTAAGAGAAGGAATAGATCTTCCTGAAGTATCCTTAGTGATAATATTAGATGCAGACAAAGAAGGTTTCCTTAGATCAAAAACAAGTCTAATTCAAACCATAGGGAGAGCAGCAAGGCATGTCGAGGGAAGAGTCATAATGTATGCAGATAGCATTACACAAAGTATGAAGGATGCCATTGAAGAAACTGAGAGAAGGAGAAAATATCAGGAGGAGTACAACAAAGAACATAATATAATTCCAAAAAGTATTCAGAAAGAAATAAGAGATAGATTAGTACAAACAGAGGAGAAAGATCTTAAAACTGATGAGGATATACAGAAAATGGATGCAAAACAAAAAAGACTGCTAATCAAAGATTTAGAAAATAAAATGCTAATTGCTGCAGATAATTTGAATTTTGAAAAGGCAGCACAACTTCGTGATGAAATTAAGGAATTAAAATCAGAATTATTTTAAACTAATCAATACATTAAAATGAAAAGAGGAATATTAACACTTTCAAGAGATGAATTACTCGAACTACTAAAATATTACGATATTACTAAAAATGTTGATTCTCAACTTTCAATAAAGTTGAAATCAGCAGTTGACAATATAGAGGATTCAAATCAAATACTTGTATCCTCAGAAGAGTTAGAGGATATACTAGATGAAATTGGACCAGTAGGTTCGGATAGACCAGTTCTAAAACAGGCTATGGATAAAATATCTATGACTATTGCACAATTCAACGCATCGGATTATTAAAAAATTGCGGGACATGGATTCGAACCATGATTCTCGGCTTCAAAGGCCGGCGTCCTACCATTAGACAATCCCGCATAGACTCTGCAATTATACTACACAAGTAGACAAGCTATCCACTTTCATATCATAATATCTAGATATGAAGTTGTCTAAGCAAGCTACTAAGAACAAAAAAATGAAAGTATGTCCACCCGTAAACATATCAATGGTAAAAGAACCATCTTTTTCAAATAAAAAGAATATTAAGAAGAATGTATTCTTCAAGAAAAATAAAGAATCAAACAAGAGAAGGAAATTTAAGAAAAAATATGATAAATCAAAATTTAAGTATGTAGCTAAATTTTTTGTTGTACTATTTTTTCTTGCAGGGTCATTACTCTTACTAATTAAAATTGTTTCTACAATCAGAAAAGACAAGGAGATAAATTCTCAGAGAGAAAATGTTATTGGCCTAGATAATATCCCTGCATATCCATATTCATCCTTTATGTTTTCCAATGAATTAGATGATCCGTATGTTTCAAATTTTCTAAGTTCTGGAAATTCTGCATACAAGATACTCGAAGACAAAAGCATAGATGATGTATATGCATTTTATGCTGAGGAGTTACCAAAAACAGGATGGAGATATATACAAACTGTTCCTACTGGTTCTGAAGAAATGAAGAGTGGAATGTATTGGGAAAATGGAACAAAAGGTTTAAGAATATATTCAAAGTATAGAGATATTTGGTACGAAACTATATCAATAATAGATGCACAAAATGGACTAAAATCCAGAATTGAAGAAGAAATTGCTAGAGATATGCTACTAAATGACAAAGATACACAGGACTTGCTTCCAGATTTCCCTTGGATATTAGAAACTCCAAAGGATTATTTAATTACATATCATTCAACCGATTTAGAAAAGTACAGATCCGTTGAGTTCAAAAAATTAGGAACAAACACTACTTTACTTCTTACCCCTATTGCTAAATATTCGGGGGAAGAATTGGATGTATTTCTCCAGCAATACATAAATCAATCAACGGAGACACAAAATTGCATTATAAAGAACACCATACTTGCCCCTACTCAATATTCCATTGGATTAAGAGCTAATCTATCATGTACAAATGTATCGCATATATGTTATGTACTCATAAACCCAAATGATGGAATTGTCTATATCATTGATACACCTAATGAGAATGAAGAATTCTTTAATTTTGTTCTGGATAATTTGAAACCTCAGAACACTATAAAGTACTAAGATATTCTAAGATTCTATTTGAAACAGATCTGTTATTTACAACAGCATTGATTTCTTCGAAGGAGGCATTTTTCATATTTTCTATACTTTTAAACCTCTTCAAAAGTTCTAATCTTCTTTTCCTTCCTACCCCATCTATATTTAATAATTGTGAATTTTTACTTTCCCTTATTCGTGCTTTACGGTGATGAAGTATCGCAAACCTGTGTGCTTCATCTCTGAGCTCTATCAGTATACTTTTATTCTTTATGCTTATCTCCTCAATTGCATTTGTCTTTCTGTCATACAACCAGAACTCATCTAATAACTTTTTCCCCTTTTTCTTTAATCTTTTCCCTTTTGAAATACCAAGAAGTAAAATATCACTAGGAATCTCAGAGTAGACAGCACTTAATTGTGATTTTCCTCCATCTATTAAAACTATATCTGGATATGCTGGATATTTTTCATTATTCTCAAATCTTCTTTTTAAAACCTCCCTTAACATCTCAGGATCATTTGGTGTATTCAATGTTTTAATTCTAAATATCCTGTATTGTGAATTAACAATCTCTCCATTCTCAGCAACAGTCATTGAACCATATGCCTGTAGGCCAGAAATATTTGAGATATCATAGCATTCAATTCTTTTTAGTTTCTTTAATCCAAGTTCAATTTTCAAATCACAAAAATTACTCATTAGGGCTTCCTTTCTTCTCATAGAATATGACTCTTCTGTATCCCCATACTCAAAATCTATCCTTTCACCCAAATATTTTAAATCATTTATTTTATCTCTAACTACAGCTGCATTTTCATAGTCCATGACCTGTGAATACATTGCCATCTCCTTTTCTAATGCATCTAAGTGTCCCCTTTTTCTTCCGTCTAGGAATTTTATTATTTCATTAATATTTTTTCTGTATTCCTTCTTACTAATATGTCCCTGATATGGTCCAGGACACAACCCCAAATGATAGTAGAAGCACTCCCTATGTTCCTTCCCAGAACATGTACAAAATGGATAAAGCTTACGCAGGTAAGTAAATATTCTTTTAACAGCTCTACCGTTAGGATATGGACCAAATAAGCGGCCTCTTTTCAAATCCTTAGTGGATATACTTCTAACGATTTTAACAGTCGGAAAATCATCTTTTGTAGAGATATATATCCAAGCATATGATTTACCATCCTTTAAATCACTGTTGTACTTAGGTTTGTATTTTTTAATTAGAGCAGATTCTAGAACTAATGATTCTATTTCATTATTTGTTTTGACAATTTCAATATCTTCTATCAATGGGATCATCTGTTTAACAAATGGTCTATCATACAATTCTTCGTTAAAATATGACTTCACCCTATTCCTTAAGCAGTTCGCCTTTCCTACATAGAGGATTTGATGATGCGAATCATAGAACTTATATACCCCCGAAGTTATGGGAAGATTGTCAATATCCTTCACTTTCATATTGCTATTATATCAATTTCTGAATACTCTTAACCATTTTTGACACTCCTCGTCTAGAAATATTGTTTTGTTAAGAATAACTGCATTAGAAGTTATCCCATCATCAACAACTATTTTAACGGCTGTATTACCATTAGATCTTTGAATGAACTCCTTCAATGCAGAAACTTCATTCTCTGTATGCTCTGTAGTTATCTTAAATGTAACCCCATCAAATTTGGAAGAGTGCTTTCTTTCATCAACATATTTCGCTTTTTGTATTACAATACTTTTCTCTCCATCCCTCTCATTTATTCTTCCCAATACTAATAATGGAATGTTTTCCCGTAGTGATTCTTTCAATTCTAAAAATATTCTTGGGAAGATAATAGCATTTGTACTCCCAGTTTTATCTTCAATTGTTAGGAAAGCCATTATTTCGCCTTTCTTTGTCGTAATTTTTCTTATTTTAGTAACCATAACTCCCAGAATTACACTTTCTCCATTCTTCTTGTTTTCTAGAGCCTCTGAAATTGATATGACACCCTTACTTTCAAAAAAATCCTTAAGAGAATCTAAAGGATAGCTTGAAAAATACATACCAAGTAGTTCCCTTTCCCATTGGAGAATTAGATTTCTATCGGCATCCTTGCATTCTACCAGTGGTGTCTTTGATATATTTTCTGCCTTGTTTTGACTTAATGAAAAGAAATCAAATTGTCCAACATTTTTTACTTTCTCATAGTTTTTTTCTTTTTCAAAAATAGTTGGTAGAGTTTGAAGAAGATCAAATCTATCCCCAAAGGAATCCATAGTACCAGACATTATTAAGTACTCAACAGCTTTTTTATTAACCTTATCAAATGTCCTATGAACAAAGTCATCTAAATGCTGAAATTTCCCATTTGTTTCCCTTTCACTTACTATACTTTTAACAATATCATGTCCAAGATTCTTTATTCCCCCCAAACCAAACCTAATGTCCTTGTCATTCTCAGTCTGAAAGTAAAAGCCACTAAAATTAATATCAGGAGGAAGTACTTTAATACCTAATCTCTCACATTCTTTTAAATCTATAACTACTCTATCAAATTTCTCTAAATCACCTTCTAACAGAGCAGCCATGTACTGAAGTGGGTAATGTGTTTTTAAATATGCCGTTCTGTATGCTGTTGTAGCATATGACGCACTATGTGCCTTATTAAATCCGTAGTTTGCAAAAAGTACAAGTTTATCCCACAATTTTTCAACTAATTTTCTATCAAACCCATTCTTAACAGCTCCTTCTATGAACGCAGGTTTTTCTGCTTCCATCACTTCCAGCTTCTTTTTACCCATTGCTCTTCTTAAATTATCAGCTTTTCCAAGTGAGTACCCTGCTATGACCTGCGCTATTTTCATTACCTGCTCTTGATATGTAATCACACCATTAGTAACAGACAACACAGGTTCCAATTCTTTGAAGATATAATCCGGTTTTTGTTTTCCCTCTTTTACAGCAATATATTCGGAAATGTACTGCATAGGACCAGGCCTATATGCTGCAAGAATATAGCAGATATCTTCGAGACTATCAGGCTTTATTGCCTTAACGGTTCTCTTCATACCTTCACTCTCCATTTGAAAAATTCCTATTGTATGACCACTTTTTATACTATCATATGTCGCCTTGTCGTTATAATCTATGCGAGATAAATCAACATCCTCATTTCTATCTCTTTTAATTTTCTTTAAACAAGCACCTATCACATTAAGATTCCTCAGACCCAAAAAGTCGTATTTCATTAAACCGAGTGGCTCAATGTCAAACATTTCATACTGTGTCATTCCCATTCCTTGACCATGTGCATCTCTTTGAATTGGGCAATATTCAACAACTGGCTTAGGTGTAATCAAAATACCGCACGCATGGGTAGAAACTCCCCTGCACAATCCAGAAACTTTTCTTACAATTTCAGCCAAATGTTTTGTCTCTTCAGATGAATTTATTATCTCAGCAAATTCAGGGTTGTGTTCAATCATATAATCAATACTTTTTGATTTTCCAAAAACTATCTCAACCATCTTGGAAAGGCTATCAGCTGTCTGCAAATCAATACCTATCACTCTAGCTACATCACGAATTGCTTGCCTTGTTTGTAACTTACTAAATGTCCCTATCTGCTTAACATTCTCACTACCATACTTATTAACAGTATACTGAATAACTTCATCTCGTCGTTTATCTGCTATATCGATATCAAAATCAGGAGGACTTGGCCTTTCAGGATTTAAGAATCTTTCAAAATATAACTCCCATCCTATTGGCTCTATATCAGTTATATCAATAGCATATGCTACTACAGACCCACACCCAGATCCCCTTATCCCAACAACAATATCATTGTCTCTACAGAATTTTATGAAATCACGAACAATCAAAAAGTAATCATCGTAGCCCTTCTGATGAATAATATCTAATTCGTAATTTACCCTATCCTTTAGTGCCTTATCTACTTTCTTGTACTTCCTCTTCAATCCATCATATGCTAACTCTCTAAAATATTCTTGAGATGTTTTTCCTTCTGGTAAATCGAGATATGGAGCTTCAACCCTCTCGAATGTAATATCGTACTCTTCAATCATATCTGAAATCTTATCTGTATTTTCGATCGCTTCTGGAATATCCTCGAATAATCTCTTCATCTCCTCGGGAGTCTTTACATAGAACTCATTCGTTGGCATTCTTCTCCTCTTAGGATCATCCATAGTATACCCATCACTTATACACCACAGTATTTCTTGTATCTCTGCATCCTCCCTATTCAAATAGTGAGAATCACAAGTAGCAACAATTGGTAAATTTAGCTCTCTGGCAATTTGAATCAATTTTTCATTTGCAAAATCCTGCTCCTTAATCCCATTCCTTTGTATTTCAATATAGAAATTATCCTTAAAAAGGTCTGCATATTGCTCTGCCTTCCTTTTAGCTCCATCATAATTATTCGACAAAATCTCTGAAGTTATTGGTCCAACTAGACATGCAGAAAGGCAAATAATCCCTTCCGTATATTTTGAAAGTGTCTCAAAATCTATCCTAGGTCTATAATAGAAACCTTCCATATGTGCAATAGAGACTATTTTCATCAAATTTTTGTATCCTGCAAAATCCTTTGCAAGAAGAATTAGATGATTGTAGTTGTTATCTATCCCATATTCCTTCATATGCATATCACGAGGAGAGATATAGACTTCACATCCGATAATAGGCTTAAGACCAGCCTTCTTCATCGCATCTTGAAATTTAAACACTCCGTACATATTTCCATGATCGGTTATGGCGCACGATGACATTCCACTTTCTTGAAGCTTCTCTATTAAATCTGGTATTCTGGTTGTTGCATCCAACAGAGAGTACTCTGTGTGCAAATGTAAATGAGTAAACATAGCAAATATTGCCCCCTATTTGATATACTGAATACATTATGACAGATTTCACAAATCATATTCAACATATTCCACATCCATTGGAATTTTCCAAATCCAATATTATTAGAGTTATTTCCTTTATTTCAATTTTAGCTATATATTCAGTATTTCTCTCACCAAAATTTGAAACTATTTTAATAAAAAATATTTCACAGCTATACAGTAATTATTCATTTGTTGAAATCAATGCTCTAACACCAATATATGATGTATATACCTACTCTGGTAGCTATAATTTAACTTCTGACACTAAAAATACAACTTTAATATCCAGAAGCAAATTTTACACTATAGATCCAAGGATTGTTGCCATGAGCAACTTTCTAAAGGACTATCATTCCCCGATGGCTAAAAGTGCAAAAACATTTATTACAGAAGCGGATAAATATGGACTTGACTGGAGACTGGTTGTCTCAATCTCTGGCGTTGAATCAGCATTTGGAAATTTAATACCCACCAATACAAACAATGCATGGGGATGGAGAGGAATAAATGGAAATGATGCTGGCTGGAGCGTATTTCCTTCTTGGGACCAAGCAATTTCACACATTACACAAATGATAGCCGAAGGTTACGGTACTAATTTAGATCCATTTGAAATGGAGAGCACATATTGTCCCCCATGTGGACAGAATCTTGACCATGCATGGGCGAATGGTGTAAATAATTATATGAATGAGCTATCATATTATGTAAATAATTTATCAGATTTGTAAGTATGCTAAAACCAATTTTTAATCTAATATATGTTGGTCTAACCTTAGTGCAGGGAATTATATTGGCTAAAATAATACTCATGGCAATTAAGGCTAACATGACTACTCAATTTGCATCTTTTGTAGACAAATATAGCGAAATAGCTATACAACCATTCAATGGCATAGTATCTTCTTCGTTTAGCATAAATGGAGTGCAGATTCCTTGGCTTCTACCAGTATCTCTTCTAATGTACATGGTTGGAGCAACTATTGTTTCTAGGATATTGAAAAGCTTTTCTCATGGTGACTAAATAGTGTGGTATAATCACTATATGTCGAAAATAGATTTAAAGAGTATATCAGGATTACCAATAACATATCAGGATGAGCAACTTTACTTTAAGGACTTCACTTTTAAGGAGAAAGTATCCGTTACTATTAACGACATCAGAAGCCAACTTCTAAATCAAGATTTGAATTGTCCTGAAATTTTCTATGATGTATATAAATGGGTTGATCTCAATTCCACATTCAAATCAAAAAATGTAAGAATAAATATATATTGCCTTAGAGCAAATATAGCTGGTATTGAATATGTTAAAACAAAAGCAATGCGTTGTAAAAAATATCCTAAGATACTAGAAATTCTCTATGGATCAGGAACTATCCTTATGCAAATATATAAATCTCCAAAAGACAACAGAGTTTTTAAAAGTGCAGTAAAAAGGGGACAAAAGATAATCATACCATCTGGATATGATTTTTCCATTATAAACACTAGACAAAATACCCCTCTAATCTTTGCTGAATATACATCCGTCAATGCAATATCTAGAATAGTTCTTGATGATGATAGCGGTATGGCCTATTATGTCATAAGGAAGAATGCTAAGCAGGAAATTGTCAGAAACTCTAATTACAAAATTGTTAATGAACCTGAAAAAATAGATCCAACTAAATTATCGGCAAAGTATGGAATCACACCAAAAACGCCAATTACAAGACAAATTTTAAGAAAATATGAAAAATTTGACTGGCTGTTTAAAGAAAATTCCGTTACTATTTAGTCTTTCTCTACTCTTCCTCCTCTCCATCACAAATAATCCTACGAAGGCAGAACAAAATTTTAATACATATACGAATTTTGTTCATACAATATCTGAAACTGGTATAAATACTAGTGTAATTCTACAAATTAGAAGTGAAAATACTCAGGTAGTTTCCTACTACACTGCTTCCATTCCAATCAAAAATCTCGATGTACATTGTAAAATTATGAAAACTGGAAAAGACACAAATTGCACTAAATATTACAGAGGTTCAGTTACAGATATTCTGATTGATTTAGAAAATGCAGTAGTCTCAAAGGACTCCCCAATTGAGATACAGCTCACATATTTTACCAAAGCAGACAAGAGTAATAATTCATATACCATTAAATCTGAAATTCTTGATGCCAAAACAAATGGAATAACAATCACATACCCACAGCAATGGGGAAAACCATTATGGACATCTGATCCCATGGGAGATTTAAAACTAAATGGATCAGAATATTCCATTTATATCGGAAATCCTCAAAATTCGGATATTTCAATACTGTTTGGACAAAACATTGTCTACAAATTCTCTGTAAATAGGGTATTTTCAAACCAAGAAAATAGTGATCCACAAACATTCGAACTAGTTCTTCCTCCAGACACCTACAAACAGAACATCATTTGGCAGGATATATCGCCTCTTCCGAATTCAACCACGATAGATGAAGATGGAAATTACACTTTCAAATACATAGTAGAACCAAATCAAACAGTAGATTGCAAAATAACTGGCTTTATTAACTTAGCCGAAAATGGACAAAAGATTGATCCTAATAGTTTACTTACAAAAGAAACAGGATATTGGAAAATTACTGACGAAGCAGAGAAAAAAAGGGTAATCTCATATCTTCTTGACAAAGGACTATCATTCATCAATGAAAACTCTGACCCTCAAAAAATGTCTGAAGAACAAAGACAACTCTTTTTCAAATACCTATATACATATGTCATTGACAGACTTAACTACAGCAAGGATATCAAGCTTGGAATTTCAAACACACCGAGAATAGGGGCAAATTCAATCATAAAAACACCAAATAATGCTAATGCTCAAGACTACGCTGATTTTTACATTGCCCTCCTCCGAAAGCTACAAATTCCTGCAAGAATGGTAATTGGTTACATCTCCAATATCTCAGGATATGCTTCTGATGGCTTCTATCACTATTGGGTTGAATATTTTGATTTAAATAAATCTCAATGGGTACAAGCAGATCCATTTTTAGAAGAATATACTGGCCATTCATTGTTTGGAAGTCCACTATATGATCACATAACTATTCTCACCAGAGGGCAATCACCACTAACGCCAACCATAACTTTCTATTCACAGAATGATTTTGTCGTAACTTCTGATACTAACAGTCAAATTCAAAAGGAGTTTAATATTCAATCACAAGTCTCATTTGATGGATATAATGTTGCAAAAAAGTATGCTGTAGGATACATATATTCTTCAAATAAGGGAAATATTGCGGTAACTGAAACACAGCTAAGTAAATCAGATATACCAGATATTTCAAAATATATAGACCCAGTAGCGAAAAGCTCCTCACAAATACTTCTTCCAAAACAAAGTAGAACGATACAGGTAAATATTCCCTCTAGCAAAATTGGGCACAATGATATATTTATATATCTTACACATACAAACCCCAGTGGGATAACCTTTTCTGAGCAAGTAAAAGCAACCATACCACTAGATGTTCCTACCCCTATAAAGATATTGGGAAAGATTCTCTCATTAAGTATTTTTGCAATTTTACTCATTTTGGTATACTTATTATTTAGTAAAGTAATAGGAAACAAATTATGGAAATAACGTTAGCACCAACAATTTTAATATTAATTCTCATCGCAGTACTCTTCGTAGTTGTTTACTTAAATCAAAAGAGTATTAGCAAAACAAAAAGTAAACAGATACTAACTAAATTAAATGATCTCCAGATTGATGTAATGAGCCATGAAAGTTCTGTTCGGAGAGATGCTGTTATAAAACTAGATAATCTACTATCGAAATCACTACAGTATCACTATAGTAACACCCTCTCATGTGGTGATAATCTTAAAAAAGCAAAAAACATCTTTAGAAAAAAAGAATACAATGATATATGGGAAGCACATAAGGTGAGGAATAACATAGTTCACAATGATTATGATATTCCCCCAGAAGAAGCACGACGTGTGTATAATACATATAAATTAAGTATTATCAAAATAATAAAATGAAAAAGGAAATAAGTATCACATTATTGTTTTTGGCACTAACTCTTGTCCATCCAATGCTGTCTTTTGCAGATGGCTATCCTCAACAAACAACAGAGGAAACTCAAACTACAGAAACAGAAACTACTCAAGCTACAACAACCATCTCTAACACAGATAAGGAAGTAACAATAATAGATGAAAATCAAACAAAGGTAACTACTAAATTCTTTGATCTTCTACTAATAAGGAAGAATCAATCCGCTATATTCGGTTATGTTCCATACGAGCTACAAATAACTCCACATTTAGATTCAAGTAAAACGCAAATTTTATGGTATGTTCCTACTACACTTACTGTAACTCCTAAGCATAAGGAATTCATATCAATGCAGGAAGGGAAAACATATACTGTAAGGGCAAATATTAAGCCATTAAGAGAGGGTTCTTACGAAATAACGGCATCCGTCATATCATGGCAACATGATACTAACTACGCAAATACCATAAATGACACACTTACCTTTGATGAATCGCTAGTCCTACAACCTTCTAGTACACAATACAAAGTCATGTCTGTAGTTAAATACATTCTTCTGGTTATAGCAATCATTGGAGCTTGCTTCGGTATATCAAAAATCATCAAGAAGTTTATGCCACAGATAAGACAATGGTTCACACCACCGTATTAGTCCTTAAGAAAATACGAAATATCTTTATTCAGCTCCTTTGCAATTTTGAGCAGATTGGTTATTGGTGGATACATATCCCCCCTTTCATATATACTTATCGATTTATCAGACAATCCCACTCTCATACCAAGATATCTCTGAGAATATCCCGCCTCTTTTCTTGCTGTTTTTAGTCTTTGAGCAAAAATCTTTGTAGTCATTATCTCTTATCAAAAAAAATAGTTAAAATTCTATCCCAAAAGGAATAATCATCCTTTGTTGGCTTCTTTTTTTCTTCATTACATGAAATTACTCTAGAAGAATTGGTAATCTTTTCAGAAACATATGGAGCTTTATTTGATTTCCTAAGTTCTGCAATTACCTTGTTTTTTTCATTAAGAAGTTTTGTTAATTCTGCTAACTCCTTACTCTTATCTTCAACATCAGAGTACAACCTCAATATCGTACCTTTAAGAGATTCTACCTCTTTCTTCAATTTATGATACATATGACCATCTTTCACTAGTCCAGCGTGCTCCTCTCCTACAATAAGTGTTTCCGCAATATAATCGGGAGAAATCCTATTAATCTTGTAATACGCTTTTTCATGCTGAGTAGGTTCTCGCCCGAGAACTAGATTAAAAATTTTTTCTACATCAATAGTATCTTTATTTTTCTCCGAGAGAAGTACTCTTCGATCAGCGTGTACTTTGTTAGATATTGATAAACTGGCATCTTTCATGCCTTCAATTATATTACAAAATGTGGATAAGTAGAATAGTCAAGAACACAAAGCGGGGGACGGGGCTCGAACCCGCAACCCTCTGTTTGGAAAACAGACATTCTAACCATTG
>ENA-UOYA01001609-UOYA01001609.1-activated-sludge-metagenome-genome-assembly--contig:-NODE-1609-length-23484-cov-7.705621_pt1 | contig 23484 bp, 15 predicted proteins | sample MGYA00238163_ERZ764804 | MGnify/ENA primary metagenome ERZ764804 (study PRJEB28919, sample SAMN05720223) | activated sludge metagenome | isolation source: Anaerobic digester | place: Hong Kong... | reverse complement strand
CGGGGTGCCAGGCGGGGCGGTTATCGCCGCCCAGAGCGAGGGCGGCGGTCAAGACGAGGATCGAAAGCAATTTGTTGCGCACATTATAAAGACTAGCATTGCGCGCGAGACTCGTTGTCGGCGATGATGGCGCGGTTGCCGATTTCGTCCACACGGATTCCGTGAAAGATATCGGCCGTCGAATCCCTTTTACCGGACCCGGTGGGCTTTCCAGGCTTCGACGAGGACGGGCAGCAGGGAGACGAAGATGATGAGGAAGATCACCTTCTCGAAGTGCGCGCGGACCAGCGGCACGTTGCCCAGCATATAACCCAGTATCGTGATGAAGAAGATCCAACCCACGCAGCCGCAGATGCTGAAAGGCAGGAAGCGCGAGTACGGCATCTGGCCCACCCCGGCGATGAACGGGGCGAACGTGCGCACGATGGGGACAAACTTGGCGTAGATGATGGTTTTGCCGCCGTGCTTGTCATAGAACGCGCGTGTCGTCTCGACGTGCTTCGGGTTGAAAAACCGCGACTTGGGGCGGCTGAAAATCGTAGGGCCGGTGCGCCACCCCAGCCAGTATCCACTGCTATCGCCGGCGATCGCCGAGATCATCAGGGCCAGGATCACGGCGTAGATGTTCAGGTGTCCGGCCCCTGCGACCACGCCCACGGTGAACAGCAGCGAGTCGCCGGGTAGAAAGAACCCCGTGAGCAGCCCCGTCTCGGCGAAGACCACGCCGCAAAGCATGGCGTAGCCGTACCAGCCGCTCAGCACGGTGCTGATGAGATGAATGAGGCGCTCCGGCGTGGTAAGCGTGCGCAGAAACTCGACGAGCGCCTCAACGATCCAGCTCATGTTCGCGGCGCCCTAGCTTTGGCGGTAGGACGCCACGATCCGGTCGACGACCTTCTGGTGAATCTTGATCTTGCCCTTCCGCACCAGTTCGGCTCGGACGCCTTCGGCGAACAAAGCGTACCGCTCGAGGGCCTTGCTGTGCTTGAGTTCACCGATCAACATCTCACGCTCCTCGGCCAGTTTGGCCGGATCGGGCAGCGTGCGGCCTACAACCTTGCAGACGAAGCGTGCCTCGCCCACGGGGACGGGCCCGAACACAGAGCCGATCGGCTTCGTGAACGCGTCCATGACCTGGGAACCCGCCCCCAATCCCTCAACCGCGCCCGATCGCTTGAATTCCGGAACGGATTTCCATGTCAACCCCAGAGCCTGAGCCGCCTGCTTGAGGTCGCCGTTGGCCTTGGCCTTCTCCAGCAACTCGCGAGCCTTCTGGTCGACGAGTTGTCGTACCTTCCGATCCACGACTGCGGTGCGCACTGTGCTTTCCACCTCGGCCAGTTGCGCCGGGCGCGACGGCATGATGTCAACCACCGAGGCCACCACGAGCTTGTTCCCGGGAACCTGCAACACCGGCGTCACATCGCCTTTCCCGAGGGAGAAGAGGCTTTCATCGAGGTCCTTGCTCGCGCCGACCATGGGCAGTGGATCGCCGGCGCCGGCCTTGGGAACATTGACGAACTCGACGCCAAGCTTTTGCGCGATCTGTGCGCCGTTCTGAGGAGCCTTCACCAATTCGGCGCGCATCTCGTCGGAAAGCGCCTGCATGCGATCGAAGACCGTCTGCTTCTTGCGCTCGCTCGCCAGGGACTCCTTGGCTTCTTCAAAGCTCTTCAGCCGCGCTTCCTGTTTTTCCATCACCTGGATAATGTGGAAGCCGTACTCGGTCTGGACAATGCCGCTCAACTGCTTGGGCGCCAGCGAGAAAGCCGTCCGCTCGAAGTTCGGAACCGTCTGGCCGCGCGCGACCCAGTCCAGGTCGCCGCCCTTGGCCGCCGAGCCCGTGTCCTCGGAGTACTTTTTGGCCAGCGTGGCAAAGTCGGCGCCGGCCTTGAGTTGCTTGAGCAGGTCCTCGGCCTTGGCCCGGATCTTGGGGACTTCGTCCTGCGGCTTCTCGGTGGTCTTCAGCAGGATGTGGCGCACCTTCACGCGCTCGGGCGTGCGGAAGCTGTCTTTGTTGGCTTCGTAATCGCGGCGCAACTCTGCCTCGGGGACGGTGATCGTGGCGGCGATTTTCTCTTCCTCGACTACCAGCATCTGGATAGCGCGCTGCTCCTTGATCCTGAAACTGGCAGCGTTCTCCTGGAAGTACTGCTGGATTTCGGCGGGCGAAGCGGTGACCTGGGACCGGAACTTGGCCGGGTCTACCGAAACGTACTCGATCTTCGCCGTCTCATTCTTCATCTTGTAAGCGCGTTCGACTTCTTCGTTGGTGACCACCACGCCTTCCGCCACCAGATTCTTCATCTTGGTGAGGAGCATCTCGTTGGCGACGTTGCTCTCGAATTCGGGGATGGTAAAATTCATCTGCGCCAGATAGGCCGCATACGCTTCACGGCCGACGAATTTGCCGTCCTGGTAAAGCATGGGAGCGAAGGAGCGGATCGCGCGGGCCACATCCGCCTCGGAGACCTGCAAGCCCAGGCGCTTGGCCTCATAGACCACGGCGCGAGTCGTGATCTCGTTATCGACGATTTCGGGTACCAGGAGGGCCACCATGCTTTGTGGAACCTGGCCGCCGCGCAGCGCGTTCTGCACTCTGGTCTGTAAGTCGCGGGCGGAGAGCACTTCTCCACCGACCTCGGCAACGACCTGGTCATTCTGGTCGCCAGTGGACGAGCCGAAGCCCGGGATCAACGTGACCACCATCGAGATGGCCACCAACATGAGCACAGCGCCGAGCACTATACGCACAGCCTTGGCGCGGCTGCGAAAAAGATCAAACATGCCTACCTGTCTCCTAGAGAGGACGAAGTCCTTTTCAATAGTATAGCGAATGGCCCGCGGTCGCCACGAACGGTGCCCGAAAACCCCGTCAGCCTGAACTGCGTAGGTTTTTTCTGCCGCCAACCGATTCGCCAGATGAAAAAAACTATGCAGTTCAGGCTGACAGGTTTTTTGTTCGCGCTACAATTGGGCCGATGATTGCCCGACGTACGTTCCTTCCCCTGGCGTTGGCCGGTGTGCAAGCCTGGTCCAAGCCTTCCCAATTGAAGATCACCGACCTGCGCTGTGCCGTTATCGAGCGCGCGCCCATGCGCTGCATCCTTATCCGCATCGAAACGAACCAGGGTATCTCGGGTTTGGGCGAAGTCCGCGACGGCGGCAGCCCCACGTACGCGCTCATGCTCAAAAGCCGCCTGCTCGGCGAGAATCCTTGCGACATCGACCGTCTCTTTCGCAAGCTCAAGCAGTTCGGGTATCACGGCAGGCAAGGCGGCGGCGTGTGCGCCGTCGAGATGGCGCTGTGGGACCTCGCCGGCAAAGCCTACAACGTGCCGATATGGCAGATGCTGGGCGGCAAGTTCCGCAACACGATCCGCTGCTACTCCGACACCACCGAATCGCACGACCCGGCTGTCTACGCCGCGCGCCTGAAGAAGCGCATCGAGCAAGGCTTCACCTTCCTCAAGATGGACCTCGGCATCGACCTGGTCGAAAAGATCCCGGGCGCCGTCACCCGCCCGCTCGGTTACTCGCAACACCAGGCCGCCCTGACCATGCATCCTTTCACTGGCATGGAACTTACCGAAAAGGGCGTCGCGCTCATGGCGGAATACGTAGGTCGCATACGCGAGACGATCGGCATGGACGTCCCCCTGGCCGCGGACCACTTCGGTCACATCGGCGTAAACTCGTCCATTCGCCTTGGAAAGGCGCTCGAAAAGTACAACCTCGCTTGGCTCGAAGACATGGTGCCGTGGCAGCACACCGCGCTGTGGAAACAGATCACCGACCAGGTGAACCTGCCCACTTGCACCGGCGAGGACATCTATCTGAAAGAACCCTTCGCCGAACTGTGCCGCGCACACGCGGTGGACATCATCCACCCCGATCTCATGACGGCGGGCGGGATCATGGAAACCAAGAAGATCGGCGACATGGCCTAGGAATACGGCGTCCCCATGGCCATGCATTTCGCCGGATCGCCGGTCGCCTGTATGGCGAACGTACACTGCGCCGCGGCCACGGAGAACGTCCTGGTGCTCGAAAACCACTCCGTGGACATCCCCTGGTGGAGCGACTTGGTGGACGGCGTTGCGAAACCCATACTCCAGCGCGGTTTTATCCCGGTGCCCGACTCGCCGGGCCTCGGCATTACGCTGAACGAAGAGGCCGTGAAGCAGCACATTGGCGAAGGCGGTTTCTTCGAGCCCACGCCGCAATGGGACAAGGAGCGCGCCTGGGACCGTCTCTGGAGCTGACCCGCCATGCTTGCGCTTCTGCTATTCAGTCTTGCGGCATTGGAGCCGCTGCTCGACAATCTCTTCGTCTACCGCGACGCGGCCAACGTCTACGTCATCCGTTCGGGTGACCGCGCCGTGCTGATCGACCTCGCGAGCGGCGATGTACTGGACAAGCTCGGCTCCATCGGCGTGCGCCACGTGGACGCGATCTATCTCACGCACCGCGACCGCGATCAATGGTTCGATTTTCAAAAGGCCCGTGCGCGTGGCATTCCGATTCATGCTCCCGGCGCACCGGTAGCCGATTACTGGCGCAAGTTCTTCCCCGCCCCGCATGGGGCCATTGTGTACTCCGTCGTCGTGCCCGATGAAAGCTTTGGGTCTTTCGACGTCACACCGGGCGCGAAGATCCAAACCGCTGCAGGATCGCTGAGCGTGGTCGCCACGCCGGGCCACACGCGCGACCACGTGGCTTACACGGCCAATATTGGCGGCAAAAAGGTCCTCTTTTCGGGAGACGCAATCTACGCGCGAGGCAAGGTGTGGCAAGGTTACCAGCTCGATTGGGACCACTGGCGCGGGCACGGCTACGAAGCCGCGGCGGCATCGCTCATCAAGTTGCGCGACCTGAATGCGGCGGTGCTGGCGCCGTCGCACGGCGAGCCTCAAACGCAGGGCATCGAGGAGACGCTCGCCATCACCGCCGGCCGCTTGTGGCGCGCGGCGGAACTGAAGAACTTCGATCTCTATGCGCTGACACGCACACCGCCGCTCGCGCCGTCTACGCCACTCAAACGCCTGGAGACCGTGCGGGTAGGCAAGCAACTTCTCGAGCGACTCAGCCCGCATCTCTGGCTGACCGGCAACAATTACTTCCTCGTCGACGATTCGGGCGCTTGCTTCGCCGTGGACAACAACCTGGATCCCGCCGAGTGGCCACCCATCCTGGAACGCATCGGCTCGCGCAAGGTCGAAAAGATCTGGATCACGCACCTGCACGTGGACCACGTGCTGCGCTTGCCAGAGTTAAAGGCGCGCTACGGCGCGGAAATGGTCACCGTAAAGCCGCTCGCGGACCTGCTCGAGCATCCGACGGCTTACTGGCACCCTTTTTCGTACTTCGACGGCGTGAAGCCCGACCGCGTTCTCGCCGACGGCGAGGAGTTCACCTGGCGCGGCTATCGGATGCGCGCCTACCACGCGCCGGGACAGACCTGGTTCCATGAGTTTCTCGAAACCACCGTTGACGGCCACCGCGCCGTGTTTTCCGGCGACACTTTCCAGGGCTTGGAATTGTGGGATCTCGCCAACGGCACGGGCGGATGGAGCGGCTTCAACCGGGGCTTTCCCGCCTACCACGCCGCCTCCGCGCGCCTGATGCGGAAGATCGCGCCGGAATGGGTGCTGGCCGCGCACGAGCGTCCTTTCGAATTCCGCGCCGAAGAATGGGACCTGCGCGTACGATGGGCAGAGGACGCCGCGCGGGCCCTCGACGAGTTGTCTCCTACAGGCCGCCATCAATTCGACTTCAATCCCCACCTGGTGAGCGTGTATCCGCTCGTCAGCCAGTGGAGCGCCGAAGGGCAGAAGCTCGAACTGCGCGTCGCGAATCCGCTCGATGCGCCGATGGAGGTCCGCTGGAGCGGACCCGCAAGTGGAACCATGAGAGTCGCTGCGGGAACCACCGCCTCTTCACCGCTTACGATCCGCATCCCTCAACCGGCGCCGGGTTCGCGCACGGCGGTAACCATCGACATCACGCTCCAAGACAGATATCTCGGACCGGCTGTGTTTTTCCTGATCGACAACAAGTGAGAACTGACATGACACGAATCGTTGCAACGATCGCCGCGCTCGCCTTCTCCATGACACTGGCGGCGCAGAACTTCACCGACGTCAAGCCCAGCCCGCAACAGGTGGCCTGGCAGGATCTCGAAATCGGCGTCCTGATTCACTTTGGGCCCAACAGCTTCATGGACCGAGAGTGGGGCGACGGCACGGCCGATCCGTCTGTGTTCAACCCCACGCAACTCGACGCTGCGCAGTGGGTGGCGGCGGCGAAGGCCGCCGGCGCGCGCTACCTGGTCCTGGTGGCGAAACATCACGATGGATTCTGCCTGTTTCCGTCGCGCGCGACAAGCTACAGCGTCGCGTCCAGTCCCTGGCGCGGCGGCAAAGGCGATTTGGTGCGCGAGGTCGAACGCGCCGCGCGCGCCCAGGGTTTGAGGTTCGGCGTGTACCTGTCGCCCTGGGACCGCCATGAACCTTCTTATAAGGACAGCAAGGCGTACGACAACTTCTACGCGAGCCAGGTCGCGGAACTCGCTCAACATTACGGCGAGTTGACGGAGTTCTGGGTGGACGGCGCGGGCAGCGAGGGGCACGTCTACGATTGGGACCGCTACATTTGTACGCTGCGCGATTTCCAGCCGAACACGCTGTTTTTCAGCGGCGCTGGCTTCCTAAAGGAAGGCCATATACGCTGGTGCGGCAACGAGGACGGTTTCACCGAACCGGATAATTGGAACGTAGTGGACGTGGCCGGCGTAAAGCGCTGGCGTCCACAGGAATGCGACACGCCACTGCGTAAGGGAGGCTGGTTCTGGCATCCCAACTCCGAACAGAAGCTCAAGCCGCTGGATGCGCTTGTGGACCTTTATCACCGGTCGGTGGGCTATGGGGCACAGCTCATGCTGGGCCTGGCGCCCGACAATCGCGGCCTCATGCCGGAGGCCGACGTGGCGCGGCTGCGCGAGTTCGGAGACGCCATCCGGCGCATGTATTCGAACAATCTGGCGAGCAAAGGGGCCATGGACCCCAGGCGCATGTCCATCACATTCCGGCAGCCGGTGAGCTTCGACAGCGTGGTGACCATGGAGGACCTCTACTATGGCCAGCATGTGCACCGGTACGAGATCCAGGCACTGGTGAATGGGAAATGGAAGACTCTGGCCGCCGCGCGCACAATCGGCCACAAGAAGATCGACCGCTTTGCGCCGGTCACGGCCAGCGCCGTGCGAATCCGCGTGATCGAGTCGTCCGGCACCCCGCGCATCCGCGATTTTGCGGTGTACAACACAAACGGCGGCGCAAAATGATATACTGACGATTGTGCGGTAAGCGCAAAGTAGTTCTTCGCGCTTCCCACAACCAAGCCAACCCAGATCGGGCGCGTAGCTCAATTGGCAGAGCAAGTGACTCTTAATCACTAGGTTGAAGGTTCGATTCCTTCCGCGCTCACCATCCTTTTTAATAACTCAGGTTCCTGAGTCCCAAGGCTAACGTTCTCCGCCCGGAAATTGCGCGCGGCGGTATGATGGTTTGCTGCGTCGCACGCCTGCATTCGTGCGCATATCTGTAGCTGGCATCACGCCGCCCAAAGAGAAAGCTCATGAAACAATTTAGTCTGCTGCTCGCATTTCTGATTTCGGGAAGCCTTTATGGCGCGGGTTTCAAAGCCGGTTTCGGGAAGCGCTTGATCACTCCGCCGAGCCCGATCTGGATGGGAGGTTTCGCCGCGCGCACGCACCCGTCTGAAGGCATCGCCCACGACCTGTGGACAAAGGCGCTGGCCATAGAGGACGCCAAAGGGCAAAGACTGATCGTCATCACCGTAGACTTGGTGAATATGCCCAAGGCGATGACGGATATGGTCGCCGCCCGTGTCATGCACAAGCACGGCATCGACCGGCCGCACCTTTTGATCAACTTTTCGCACACCCATTCAGGGCCCTCGCTCACGTGGCGTGAGGGCACGGACCGGGAGATGTTGCACCGCATCGAAGGATACCGTAACAAGGTGATGGACTCCATGACAGAGGCCGCGGCGGCCGCCGTAGCGGACCTCCGCCCCGCGCAAATTTCTTACGGCGCCGGCAGAGTAGGGTTCTCGCATAATCGCCGGGAGCGCGTGCCGGGCGGAGGATTTCGCTTCGGCATGGACCCCAACGGCCCGGTTGACCAAACCGTCCCCGTGCTGCGGATATCCGGCGCCGACGGCAAGCTGCGCGGCGTGCTGTTCGGGCTCTCCTGCCACTCGTCCGCGTTGACTCCGACATTCTATGTGATCAGCGGGGACTATCCCGGCATCGCTCAGGCTGCTTGGGAAAAGGCGCATCCCGGCGCCACGGCGCTGTTCATGCAGCTTTGCGGAGGCGATCAGACTACTTACCCGCGCGGCAAGATGGAACTGGCTGAAAAGTACGGCCACGAGTTGGCCGGTGAAGTGGATCGCGTCATGGCCGGGCAAATGACCCGAGTCCGTGCGCCTCTCAAAACCGCTATGCTCACCACCGAGTTGCCCTTCGCGCCCTTCTCGTTGGAAGGCTTCGAGCAACAAGCCAAACATAGCGATCCGCTAGTCCGCAGGCACGCCGAGCGCATGGTGAAGTTGTATGAATCCGGAAGGCCGCCCTTGCCGCGGCTGCCATACACCATGCAAGCCATTCAGTTCGGCAAGGATCTCACCATACTCGCCATGAACGGAGAAGTGGTCGCCGAATACAGCCTGCGCGTGAAGAAGGAGTACGGATCGGAGGGCATGGTCGTGGCCGGCTATTCCAACGAAATCCCTTCTTATATCCCCTCTCTACGGATCCTCAAGGAAGGCGGTTATGAGGGGCACGATGCGATCCTCATGACCGAACTTCCCGGTGTCTTCGGCGATAAGGTCGAGGAGACGGTCATGGATGGCGTCCGCGAATTGATGCAGGCTGTTGGCAGGGCTCCGCGCAGATAGCGATTACCTGCAGCAACTCTTTGAGATTCTTGACGGGTGAGATATGCTCCAATCTATAGGAACGGGATTGGCGGCGCCGATCGCCGTCGGGATCTCACCCGGGACAAACTCAAATGCCGCAGCTCAATGATTTGCCACCCGCCGGTGTTCAGCTTCTTAAAGACGTTGTGCACCCGGCGGTGGACAAGATCCTCAATCCGTCCAGCATTGCCCTCCATGGCGGCATCACGGAGGACGCTCCCGTCCTGGTGCTGCTGGCCGCGGGCAAGGGCACGCGATTCGGCACCAACCCCAAGTGCATCCAACCGGTGCACGGGACGCCGCTGGCGCGCCATACGATCGACGCCTTCCGCCGCTTCAGTCCCTCGCCCGTCGTCTGCCTGGTGGGCTACCGGTACGAAGAGGTTTCCGCGGCGCTCGGCGACGATAACATTTATGTCCGTTCGGACAACATGGTGGGGGGAACCGCGTACGCCGTCTATGAGGCGTACAGCGTTCCGGATTTGAGACAGAAGAACCCATTGCTCATCATCACGATGGGCGACCGCATCGTACCCTCGTCCGTGCTGCGGCGGCTGTGCGCCACGCACTCATCCGGCGCGCGGGAGGCCGACCTCACGTTTCTTTCGGCCCGCTACGAACCGCCCCGCAATCGCGGAAAAGGAAGGGTGTTGCGCGCTCCGGACGAACGGGTGCTGCGCATCGTCGAGGAGCGTGACATCCTCGCCATTGCGGATCCGGCCTCGCGGGAAACGTTGCTGAACCTGACCGAGGGCAACTGTCCGCTGTACGCGATCCGGGCCGCCATATTGCGGCGGTATCTCGAAAACCTGACTAACGCGAACGCCCAGGGACAGTACTACCTGACCGACATCATCGAAGCCATCAGCCGGGACGGCGGCGACATACGCACCATCACGACGACGGTGGCCGACCCGGAGTACGATCTGCTGTGCTCGGATGTCACCCAGCCCATGGACCTGGCGCTGCTCGAAGGCATTCTGGCTTCGACGCGCGGCCTGCTGTTCCCCGAAGAAATCGAGATCGAGGAAGCCGCCGAGGCCATCGCCGCCAATCGTCCCGCGGCTCAGGTAGCCTCCATCGCACGCCAACTGGCGGAACTGGTGGCAGCCGCCGCCAAGGAGAGACTCGCCTTCAAGCCGGACCAGCCCGTGGGGATCGGCATCTCCGGAGGGCGGCTGCGGCTGGCGTTCATGCACCCGGACATGATGCGCTTCCACGGCCCCGCCTGGCAGATGCCCATTGGAGCCGGCAGTGAAGCCGGCGATGAGCAGATCGTGGTCTTGGCGCAGGGTTCCGATGACCGACGGATTCACCTTTACCCGATGAACCCGAAGTACCGCGAACAGGTCAACTCCCTGCCCAGCGACAACGAGGTGATGTACCCCGGCGAGGAGATCTCGGACCTGCACAGTTACGAGGGATTCGGGACCCGGATGAGCGAGAACCTGCTGCTCTCGCTCGGCTACTTCAGCGAAGAGGAACTGGAAGCGAGGCGGCGTAAGGGCCTGCCGCTCCCACCGTCCTCGATGTGGGCCGGCAGCAATATGCGCCGCCCGTTCGCGCTGGTCGGCAACGCCATCGCGTCCATGCGCACGCTGCGCAAAGGCTCGCTGGGCGCCAAAGTGCAAGAACACCTGGGGCGCGAGCATTTCAAGGGCCTACGCCTCATTTCGACGGGAAACATTCCACAGGGCGGTTTTTCCAGTTCTTCCGCCGTGACCGTCGCCACCAAGAACGCAGTCAACGCCCTGTTCGGTTTAGGTGTACCCGCGGACCTGCTGGTCCACCTCGCGTGCCAGGCCGAATACGGCACCGGTGTGAGGGCGGGGTCGCTGGATCAAGCCACCGAGCAGAAAGGGCGCGCGGGGCAAGGAACGCTGATCAGCTCGAACCCGCGGGACAACTACCGCATCATCGGCGTCTACCCGGTTCCGGCCGAACGATTCCGGATCATCTTCCCGTATAGCGTCGAGCGCGACCGCGAGGCCTGGCGATGGAGTTGGGGTGCCTTCGCGCCGGTCGCCGGCCAAGGGCCGCTCACCACCGGCGAGATGCGCAAGATGACGGGCAAGGCGGCGGACATCGCTGCGGTGCTGACGCGTCTGCCCCTCAACACGGACTATTTCAAGGTGATCGAGGACGACTTGGTCGAGGACGGAGCGCTCCAAGCGGAGAACCGCGCCTGGATCTGCTCGGTCCTTCGGCAGCTTCCGCTTCTGGCGACGCAGCACCAGTTGCGAGAGTCTGCCTTCGCCAACCTCGATTGGCTTGCGGGGCAGATGATGGAATTCGGAGGACTCGACCTCCAATCGGCGACCGAGAAGGCACAGATCACCCTGACCAGCCTGTTCGCCGGCTGGCAGGACCCGGTGTTGCGCCACGTCACTGCGGAAGGGAAGATCGAAATCGTAAAGGGTGTGCCCTTGCGGGCCATGGTCGCTTACCTGTTCGGCGAAGTAGCCAAGAATTTCCATCTGATCCATCACACCTCCGAATGGATCGAGTACGTGTCTTTATCGCAGCTTGGAGACCGGTCGGTCGAGATCGACCCGGACCGCCTCCCCAGCCGCGAGGAAATGGAGTCTGAACTCGAATGGGAAAGCGGCGTCACGGGTCCGGACCTGCTGGACCTCTGGCTGAAGCGGCATGGCGCAGTGCCTTTCGATTTCAACCAGGGACTGGACGATGCGTCGTTGTCACCGGAAAACCCGCCTGAGTTCCACCGCCTCAGGGGAACCAACTTCTTCCGGGGACTGGCCCTGATCGACCTGGCCGAAGCCATGCTGAAGCGCGCATTCGGCACCGGGGCTGTCGCCGTGCGCGTAAACGCAGCCGGTCAAGGCGACTATTTCCAGGTTCATGTGGACAGCCAGGCGGCCGATCCGGAGCAAGTGAAGCGATTCATCGAGGCGGCATTCTACCGCCGCTTCGGCCTCGATCCGGAGCCTAAGTTCGTGGAACTGCATCCGGGGGGCGGCGCGGCCGGCATCCGTCTGAGCCGGTACAATTCGCTCACACAGTTGGTGCACCGGTTGCGCGCATTCGCTCCGCGTTGAAGCCTGCGGCGGCCACTATGCTGAGCTTGAGGTCACACGATGTCGAAAGATTACGAAGAGTCCACCACCAGCCAGATACCGGTCATTGCCGAAGGCCTCACATTGGGAGTCGTAGGCGCCGGCGTCATGGGCCGGACGTTGATCCGGGGCCTGCTCAATAGCGGGCTGATCGCGGGCGAGCGCATCTGGGCAACCGACAAGAACGCCGGCACCTGCGAAAGCGCAGGCCGGGAACTCGGTATCCCAGTTTCCCCCGAATATGCCGCACGCGCGGCCACGACGGACCTGATCCTGGTTTGCGTGAAGCCGGCCGATGCCCCGGCTGCCCTCACCATGCTGCGCGACGTGGGCCTGCGGAACGAAACGCTGATCATTTCGATCATGGCGGGCGTTTCCACAGCCCGGATCGAGTCTCTGCTCGGCACCGGCAATCCGGTGGTGCGCGCCATGCCCAACACGCCTTGCGTCGTGGGCGAAGGCATGACCGTGATCTGCCGCGGCAGCCGCGCGGGCAAAGAGCATCTGGACCGGGCACGGCGCATCTTCGAAGCCGTGGGCCGGTGCATTCCCGTCGACGAGACTCACTTCAACGGCATTACGGCGCTGAGCGCCAGCGGACCGGCCTACCAGTTCCTCATCATGGAAGCGCTCGCCGAAGCCGGGGTGAAGATCGGACTACCGCGGCAACTGGCGCTGACCCTGGTGGCGCAGACGACGCTCGGCGCGGCTCGCATGTTAATGATCAGCGGCCGGCACCCGGCTTCCCTGCGCGACGACGTGACCACGCCGGCAGGCTGCACCATCGGCGGCCTGCTCATGCTCGAGGACGGGAGAATCCGTTCCGTGCTGGCTCGCGCCGTCGAGGAAGCCGCCCGCATCGCGGGCCAACTGGGCGCAGCGCCCGCGAAAACCGCTTAGCCGGCCGGCTACTTGGCGCGCGGTCGCGCCGCTTCCGGCTTGTGCAGCACGTGATGAAACACGTAGGAGCTTTGCACGGGTACCCCGTGCTTGAAGGCGACCTTCAACACCACCTGGTAGTAGCGCGGCAAGTTGCCTGAATCACCGCCCAGCCTCTTGACGAGTTCGGCGGCGCGCCACGGTTGCGTCAGCCACTGCGCGGCGGCCAGGGTGTCGGCCGATGCGTTGCCGGAAATCGCCATGAACTCGCCCACGCCGCTGGAGCCCGGCATGCGGCTGATCACGGCGTGCGTCTCGCCGTCGTTTTGCTTGCCGGCCAGGAACCGGTCCTCCAGATACCCCGGTTCCCCTTTCTGAGGTTTCAGATTCCGGACGCCGTCCGGCTCGATCACGATCTCCTGTGCCAGCGGCGCTCCCTGTAACTGCAAATTGAACTTCGGCGGTCCGAGAAAGACGATGTCGTTATCCGCGATCTCCTGCCAGCTCAGCAAGTTGCTGCGCGTCAGCAGAATGTCCCGCTTGCGCGGAGAAAGGACCTGCGCCAGCATGAACGCCCCGCTGGCCTCCCCGACGCCGGTGAAATTGTAGCTCGGCAGCCACTGGCTGTCCGTGAGCATCTTGCGGACCGTGGCCATCCTTTCGGATTTCATGGCCTCGTCCCAGTCGTTGGCCTTCGGATCGCGGAAGAAGCCGAGCGACGGTATCCGGACAAACAACGGCGCACCGAGGCACACAAGCATGGGCCGGTCGCTCTGGAGGAATGGCGCCCAGATTTTCTCGAGTTCTGGCGACCAACGTTCGGCCGCTGGAGCCACCTGGCGTCGCAGCCCAATCAGGCTGACGGTCGAAAAAGCGGCCCACGCAATCGCCAGCACTAAAGCAACGGCCAACGACGCGATGATCTTGCGGTGATGTACGCTCAGGGCCGCGCGACCGTTGCGCCCCCGCGGACCCGGCTCAAAACTAAGCTTGAACCCCCCTTTGGGCAACCCGACGTGGACAGGATCCTCGGCGCCTTCCGTCTCGTAGTACGCCAGCAACTTCTGCCGCAAGCGCCCTACTTGAAGCCGCACGATGGAGTCCTGGCGCGGATCGTAGCTCGCGGGCTTGCCGAACGCCTCGATCCCGACCGTATATTCTTTGAGCCGGTCCGCTTTGCCGGCAAGGGTTTCCTCGGTTAGATACTGCAGAAGGCGGCGGTGTGCTTCCGAAGTTTCAAAGGTCTTGCTTTGGAGCAACCGTTCCACCTGCCCGCGTATCGCTTCCTGATCAAGCCCCATCGGATGATAATGTTACCACTGTTACCAACCAGGTTGCTCACCGTTGGTGGCCGATTGTTATCCCAAATCCCATTGACACCCCGCGGAGGCGGACATATACTCCCTCGTGGTTGCGGCCACTAAGGAGGAAGAGTCTGTCCTGGGGTCGTTGCAGGGGTTTTGTAAGCCGGCGAGGTCTGTATGACTTCGCGGCAGTCAAGGAGGTTAGGCGTAATTGGTCGGCGGCCGGAACGGACCGCCGAGGGATTTCACGGAGCGAATCATGCAAAGACTGATGGCAATTGTGTTGTTAGTCGTGTTCCTGCTGGGAGCGGGAACGCCGGGCTTGATGGCCCAGGATGCTCGCGGCGCGATCGTCGGCAAGGTCACGGACCAGACTGGCGCGGTGCTCCCGGGCGCCAGTGTCGTCGTGACAAATCAGTTGATGGGGACCAAGGTCTCGCTCACGACGAACGCCGAAGGAATGTACCTGGCACCGTTACTCCCTCCGGGCACTTACCGGGTGGAAGTGACCGCCAAGGGTTTCAAGACGTCGGTGAGAAGCGACATCGAGGTGCGCGTCAGCGATCGGTTGGACATCAGTTTCCAGCTGGAGATCGGCGCCGCGGAGCAATCGGTTACGATCACGGCCGAGGCTCCGCTTCTGAACTCTGAAAGCGCCTCATTGGGCACGGTGGTGGACTCGAAACGGGTGTCGAGCCTACCTTTGTCCTACGGCAACCCCTTCCTGCTGATCGGGCTGACCGCTGGTGTGACCTTCAACGGCAGCGTTCGCCTGGACCGCCCCTTCGAGCCCACCCACATCGTCAACTTCTCGATGGGCGGGACCCGCGGCAACCTCAATGACATCACGATCGACGGTGCGCCTACCACCGCCACCGCCAATTCCAACGAAGTCACCGCGGCTTACGTGCCGCCCACCGACATCGTTCAGGAATTCAAGGTTCAGACCGCGACTTTCGACGCCCAGTTCGGCCAGACGCAGGGTGGCGTGACCAACATCAGTATTAAGTCCGGCACCAACCAGTTCCACGGCAGCGCGGGCTATTCTTTCTACCGCCCAAGCCTGCTCGCAAACGACTTCTTCAACAACAAAGCCGGCCTTCCGGTGCCGGATTTCAAGTTCGACCGCTGGGGCGGCTCTTTCGGCGGCCCGTTCCGGATTCCGAAAGTCTACGATGGGCGGAACAAGACCTTCTTCCTGTGGGGCTATGAGGGCATCCACGATGCGCGCCCCCGGCACGATGATACGACGAACACCATCCCAACACCCGCCATGCACAACGGCGACTTCTCGCAGTTGCTTAACAATGGTGGTTCTTCCTATCAGATTTACGATCCGGCCACCCGCGTTCAGGAGGGCAGCCGGTACCGCCAGCAGCCTTTTGCCGGCAACATCGTCCCAACATCGCGCATCACCAAGGTCGGGGCTTCCCTCATTTCTTACTACCCGACCACGGAAAAGACCCCCGGCGATCCGCTTGGCCTCAATAACTACCGCGATGCCAGCCTCGCGGAAAAGGCCAAGTATTACAACCACACATTCCGGGTGGACCAGAACCTGGGCGACAAGCAGCGGTTCTTCGTCCGTTACAGCACCTATGTCCGAAACAGCACGTACAACAACTACTTCGACAACGCCTTCATGGGCATCCAGTTCTGGTTCTACTCGAAGGCGGCCATGTTCGACCACGTGTACACAATCACGCCGACCATGGTGTTGAATACCCGCTACAGCTACAACCGGTTCATCCGGGGCACGGACAGCCCCCCATCAGCCATCGGCTTCGACATCACGCAACTGGGCTTCTCGTCGCAATATGCCAGCCAGGTTCCCAAGGACATCATGCGCTTCCCGCGCATCAACTACGCCAGCACCAGCTATATCAGTAACGGGATCGGTGGAGAAGAGCGCCCAGTAAACAACCACACCGTATCCGCCACACTGTCCAAAGTAGCCCGCACGCATTCCATCCGCACCGGCTTTGAATTCCGCGCCTATCAGGAAGCAGACCGGTTCATGGGTAACCAGCAGACCGGCTCCTTCACTTTCGGATCGAACTGGACCAAAGGCCCGCTGGACAACGCCTCGGCCTCCCCGAGCGGATATGGACAGTCGATTGCCGCTCTGTTGTTGGGTCTGCCCGACTCGGCGATCATTGTCCGCTCGGCGGACTACGTCGAGCAGTCCAATTCCTGGGGTTTCTTCATACAGGACGACTGGAAGGTATCCAGCAAGCTGACCATGAACCTGGGGGTGCGCTATGAGTTCGAGACCCCCTTGCGGGAGCGTTTCAACCGGAGCACCTTAAGCTTCGACCCATCCTATGTGCAACCCATCTCGGCGGCTGCAGCGGCCAAGTACGCCACCTTGTACCCCAACTACTCGGGCGGGTTCCCGGAACTCCCGGTCAGCGCGTTCGCTCTGAATGGCGGTATGACCTTTGCCGGGGTGGGCGGCAACGACGGCTCCCTGTATCACACGCCCAAGAACATCTTCATGCCGCGCGTAGGCTTGGCTTACCAGATCGCTCCCAAGACCGTGCTGAGAAGCGGCTTCGGCATGTTCGCGGGCTTCCTCGGGCAGCGCCGTGGAGACGTCTTCCAGAACGGCTTCACACAGAACACCGCCATGGTACTCACCACCGACAACGGCTTATCCTGGGCCACTACCATAGACAAGCCCTTCCCGAACGGCGTCGCCGAGCCCAGGGGGAATGCCGATGGTTATCAGACCTACCTTGGCCAAGGCTTCACCTTCTTCAACCAGAACCCCAAGGTGCCTATGACCCTGCGGTGGGAATTCGGCCTTCAGAGAGAGATCAAAGGCATAGTGGTGCAGGCCGACTATGTCGGCAGCAAGAGTAACCACCTGGCGATCGCCAGTTCTACCACGCAATATCAGGGCCGCAACATCAATGTCCTGCCGAGGAAGTATTGGAGCACCAAGATGACGCGCGACGACGCTTGGCACAGCTACCTGACCGGCAGCATCGCCAACCCCATGGTGGGGCTGGTTCCCGGCAACACCCAGGGCATCTACACGGGTACCAACACCACCCGGCAGACGCTGCTCTCACCGTACCGCGCCTTCGGTAGTAACGCCATTTGGACCGACGAGCAATCCGGTTTCTCGTGGTACCACGGTCTTCAGATGAGTGTCCAGAAACGCTTTTCGAAGGGCTACACCATCATGGGCAGTTACACCTTCTCGAAATGGATGCAGGCGGTGAACCTCCTGAACGCCTGCGATCCGGGGCCCGTTCACGAGATTTCGGATGCCGACGCGCCCCACCGCATAACGTTGAGCGGAGTTTGGGAGCTGCCGTTCGGAAAGAACAAGCCTTTCCTCTCCTCCACCAACCGCTTCGTTTCCCGTCTTGTAGGCGGCTGGCAGGCATCGGGAGTGTGGGGTCTGCAGAGCGGCGCTCCCTTAGCCTGGAACAGCGCCATCTATTACGGCAATCCGGCGGACATCCTGCTCCCGCTGGATCAACGCACCCCGGACCACTGGTTCAACATCTCCGGATTCGAAACCGCCAGCGGCAAGCAACTGCAGAGTACGCAGCTTCGGTGGTGGCCGTTCCGCTTTGGCTCGCTGAGGCGCCAGCGCGTGAACAACGTGGACCTGGCGCTGATCAAGGACACGACGATCACGGAAGGCAAGGTCATCCAGTTCCGCGCCGAGGCCCTCAACGCGTTCAATCACCCCTACTTCCCATCGCCGAACATGACCGTCACGACCGCGCAGAGCGTCAAGGACACGGGATTCGGGCAGATCAACGCCTCGACCCAGGACAACTACGCCCGCCGGCTCCAACTGAGCATCCGTTTCATTTTCTGAAGTAACACCCACCCTCGCGGCGGCGCAGCATCCTTCCAGGCGCCGCCGCGTTTTTTGTCTCTCGGCATCGTCGTGCATTACGATCAGGCAAGGCAGCACCATGTGCGATCCTCCGAACCTGGCCTGTTCTCGTCGCGATTTCCTCCGGTTGGGCGCGGCGGCCGCGGCCCCTGAGCCGCCCGCGCCCTGGATCCCTGACGAACTCGTAGCCGAAGCCTACCAGAAGGCCGCCAGCCAGAATATCCTCGCCGCTGTGAATCCGGTGGTGTTTCCTGGCTATTTCTCGGTCTGTGCCGACGGCCAAGGTTTCGGTTACGGCAACACCTATCCGTCGCTCGACGGCCACCAGATGACGGACGCACTGTTGTGGCTGGGCGAGGTGGAGACCGCCAAGCTCAACTTCGATTACGTGCGCACCTTCCAGCGCCCGGACGGCTCATTGCCCATCGCCGTGCTGCCGGCGCTCGCAGGCAAGAAGATCGGCCCGGACGGGTACCAGTCCGAGGTGTCGGGGAACGGCGGTCTGTACAAGCACTGGGTTCCGGGCAATCCGTTGGCCGCCCTCGCCGCGCCTACTTATATCCAGAACGCCGATGCCATTTTCCGGCGTACGGGCGACATACAGTGGCTCGCGGCACGGATCGGGTCGGTGGATCTTGCCGCGAATCAGTTGGCGTCATTGGTCACGCCGGAGGGAGCGGTGCAAGGCGCAGGCTACTACGTGGAGCGGCCCACGCGGATCGATTGCGACGGAGTCTCGCAGCCGCACGCCGTGGACGCATTCCGCCGCGCGGCTGCGCTCAATCGCATCCTGGGCGATAGAAAGAGAGCCTCGCGCCACGATGTGCTCGCCAAGCGCATCCAGCGCTACTTCGCGGAGCGCTTTTGGATGGGTGACCGCTTCGCCGAATGCCGCCATCCCCAGCGTGGCTTCATCCACAGTCACGGCTTTACGGACGCGGACTGGTGCGCCCTCGCATTCGGTCTTGCCACGCCACGGCAACAGGCTGTCCTCTGGCCGAAGCTGAAGGACGAGAAGCGCTTCTACTACGGCGGTATGCCCACCGGCATCGCTACTGAACCGGAAAAGTACGAGGCCTGGGAATTCACGCATCCCGACCGCATGGATCTGGCTGCTATGGGGCGCGTATGGTACCTCGAGTGCCAGGCGCGGGCGTGCATGGGCGACGCGCGCGGCCTTCTCGATTCGATCCGGCGCGTTGCCAGCGCGGGCCGCGGGGGTGGCTGGTATTGGCGCGAACGCTACAACCAGAAGGGCGGTTACGGAGCGCAGAAGTACTGCGAATACCCGGCAAACCTGATCCGGATCGTGCAGCGTTTCCTGCTGGGAGTTGAGCTGGGACTGGACGGGACCATCACTCTCGCACCCACTGCGATTGACGAGTTCTGGAGACGGGAGTTCGGGCAGACGCTGCGCTGGCGAGGGCGCGTCCTGACCTACCGCATGAGCAAGGCTGGCATCTCCGCCACATACGTGGGCGGCGCAACGCGGCGGCTCTCCGTACGGCTCCAGGATGGAAAGGTGCGGCACGTGGAGTTGCCCGCTGCGCCCGAAGTCCGGCCCTACAAGATCGAGATTCAGTCCTAACAAGCAACAGCCGGTAAAATTTACCGGAGAGCAAAGGGGAGCCGCGATTCAATCTGTTGAAATAAAGCAACTTACCATTCGGCACGGCGATTGCTCTTATCCCGGCTTGGAGGCGAATATGGAATTCACAAGAACAAGAATCGCCCTTGCCGGAGTCTTGGCGGCGGGACTATTGATCGGAGGAACGGCGGCGGTGGTACGGCACAACAAGCCTGCCCCGACGACAACGGCAGCCCCGGAAGCTTCTGTCCCCGGCTACGCGGGGCCTCTGTACGACGCACAGGGAAAGCTGGTCGGCTACGCGCCTTCGCAACTGGCGCCGGAATCGCGCCCTTCGTCGTTCGCGGCGCCTCAGGCAACCCCACCGGCGGTAAGCTCTGCCCGCGAGGCCGCTCCCGCACCGGCGCGCGCCACCACAAGAAGACCGCGCTCGACGCGTAAATCCGTAGCTATCGTCGCGGGAAGCGCCGGTGTGGGTTCGGCTATCGGAGCCGTTGCCGGCGGTGGAAAAGGTGCCGCCCTCGGCGCCCTTTCGGGCGGTGGAGCGGGATTCGTCTACGACCGGTTGACGCGCAACCGGTAAAGCGCTCAGTAAAGCGGGCTGGTCTTTCCGGTAAGGGCCGCCGACTTACCTAACGGTTCGAGGAACGCCTTGGCGCCCGCTGTCATAAAGCCCAAATCGGACTTGGCTTGAAAGAAACGGAAGCCCTGCTCCATCTGCGCTTTCAGATCGGCGGCGGTGGCCACGGGGCGGCCCAGGAACTTGCCGTGCGCCTTGGCCGCCGCCGCGATGCGGGCAATGGCGTCCTGCAGCTTGGGGTGGTTCTGCTCACCGCGGAGGCCTAAAGAAAACGACAGGTCGCTGGTGCCAATGAACAGTACATCGACACCCGGTGTGGAGGCAATCTCCTCGATGCTCTCGACGGCGCGGGCTTCCTCGATGACGGTGATCACCATGACGTTGCGGTCGGCGAAATCGTAGTAGCCTTCCTCGGACGGCCATCGCAGGGTGGCCAAGCCCGCACCCGAGCCGCGGCGCCCCAGTGGAGGGTACTTGCACGCATTGGCGGCCTGCCGCGCCAGTTCGGGCGTGCTGGTGAAGGGAAAGATCACACCCAGCGCGCCTGAATCCAGGACGCGTTTGGCGGTCCAAATCTCGTTCACCGGCACACGCGCAAACGGGACGCCGGGAAGTCCGCGCGTGGCCAGCACCATGTTGCGCAGCGTTTCCAGCGTGATGGGCGAGTGCTCCATCTCGATCCAGAGAAAATCGAAACCGATGGCCGCCGCCTGCGCCGCCACCTCCGCGCTCGGGAGCGTCACCGTGATTCCTACTACCGGTTCGCCCCGCTCCAAACGTTCGCGAACCGGGTTTTGCCAAGCTGTACTTTCGCTCATGAGGGCTTACTCCACCTTGTCCCAACTAAACTTATCGATCGAGAAATTCGCGCCGCGCACGTACTCCATCAGTTTGCGTTCGCTCGTACGAACCTTCTCAACGGCGGCGGCCAGCCCTTCGCGCGCATCGTCCGGGATGAGTAACAGCCCGTTCTCGTCGCCATGCAGCACATCGCCGGGCCTCACCACCAGGCCGCAGATCTGCACCGGCACGCTGGGTTTGGCGATGCGGAAGTAGGCGTGGCTCGCCACGGCGCCCCGCGCGAAATAGCGGAACCCCAGGGCGCGGACCTCGGGAATGTCGCGCACCCCGCAGTCGCTCACCAGGCCTACCGCGCCCAGCCGGGTGAAGAACGTCGCCATCACTTCGCCGCAGTGTGCTGCGTAGTCGGGATAGCCGCCGATCTCCTGCAGCACGATTACCGCGGGCTTCGGCGAGGCGCCCACCGCGCGGTAGAGTTCGGTGAACACTCCGCGGTCGAGCTTGCCCATGTCGGTCATGGTTTCCACCTGCGCTGTCACCGCATAGCCGCACATGCGGCCCAGTTCCGGAAACAGGCAGCGAATCTGCAGAGGTGTGAACCCCTGGTTGTGCGGCCGCAGTTTGAGGAGTTCGATGGCGTTGGCTAACGTAGGCGTGTCAACGGTCTTCAGGAACTCGATCCAGGGATCGGACGCGATCGGCTGTGCGCTCATGCATCCATCTTCCTGCACGTGCGCGGTTCGTTCAAGCTGAATGTGCATTTCTCACACGTGACACCCGCCACCAAGTGATTCATCCTGGTAATTACACTCATGCGCACCAAGCCCAAGCCGGCCACCCGTTCGGGCCCTCGACGAGTCCTCAAGACGCTGGACCGTGTTCTGTCGAAAGCCGGCGTCGGCTCACGCACCGAGGCGCGGAGCTGGATCGGCACGGGGCGCGTGCGGGTGAACGGGCGACTGATTCAGACGCCGGATCACTGGGTGGACATCGGGCGCGACAAAGTGACGCTTGACGGCAAGCCCGTGCTGTCGCAACAGCGCGTGTACCTGCTGCTGTATAAGCCGAAAGGCTACATCACCACCTACAAGGACCCCGAAGGACGCCCCACGGTTTACGACCTGCTCTCCGGACTCAATGAATATGTATTCCCGGTGGGCCGCCTGGACCAGGACACCAGCGGGCTGCTGCTCATCACCAATGACGCGCAATTCGCCGAGAGGCTGACGAATCCAGCCTACAAGGTCGCCAAAACCTACCTGGTAAAGTCCGCCACTCGGCTTTCCGACGAGCAACTCGACCAGCTGCGCCGCGGGGTCACGCTCAAGGACGGTCCCACGCGGCCCGCTGAAGTCCGGCGAGTGCGCGACAGCGGGGCGCACACGTTTTTCGAGATCTCGATCACAGAGGGACGCAACCGCCAGGTGCGGCGCATGGTGGAAGCCATCGGCAGCAAGGTGCTGAAGCTGGTGCGCGTGGCGATCGGCCCCATCGAGATTGCCGGCCTCGCTATCGGAAAGTATCGCGCTCTGACGAACGCGGAATTGGAGCAACTGTCACAGGGAGGAATGAAATGAGACTCTTGTCTGCCGCGCTCGGTCTGCTGGCCGCGGCGGCCGCGTCCGAGGCCGCGCCGCGAGTTCAGATCCTGGACCCCGTCCTGGTCGCAGCGGCCCCCCCGGAGGTCCGGCGTTGGGGCTTCTATCAGTTCCCCGCCATCGTGCGCTGGGAGGACGGCCGCATCGCCGTACACTTTCACATCGCGCCGGACGCGGCCGAAAGCTATGGGCTCACGCCCAGTGAGCCCAACCGCGCGCTATCGGCCGACAACGGGCGCACCTGGAAGCTCGACGTCACCACCAAGGGCGTGTACGGCCTGCCTCTGAAGAACGGCGACCGTTTGGAGTTGAGGACACCCCGTCCCCTTCCACTCGCATCGTTGAAGCTGCCTGCTCCTCTCGGTGATCGAACCGACCAGTGGAAGAACACCTACGTACACTACCGCCTGCGCGAGCTGCCGGACGAGTTGCAGGGCATCTGGTTCGGACGCTTGCCGAAAGGCTCGCTCGATTGGAAGATGGAACGCGCCGCGCTCACCGACGATCAGGCGCTGCGCTATTCCATCCGCGAGATCTTCCCGATCGTGGTCTTCGGCCAGGTCCGCCGTTTGCACGACCGGTCCCTTCTCCTGTGCATGTACCCGGGCCTGATGGAGGGCCAGAAGCGTTTCTACTCGAACGTTTTCTTCTACCGTTCGACCGACGAGGGGCGCAGCTGGCAGGTGCAGGGCCGCATCCCCTATCAGCCGGACACAGCGCTGGACCCGACGGGCCCCGAGCGCGACGGCTTCACCGCCGCCGATTTCGCCCGCCACACCGGCATCGGCC
>ENA-UOYA01001608-UOYA01001608.1-activated-sludge-metagenome-genome-assembly--contig:-NODE-1608-length-23508-cov-7.759007_pt1 | contig 23508 bp, 21 predicted proteins | sample MGYA00238163_ERZ764804 | MGnify/ENA primary metagenome ERZ764804 (study PRJEB28919, sample SAMN05720223) | activated sludge metagenome | isolation source: Anaerobic digester | place: Hong Kong... | reverse complement strand
GTACAGAGATGCTCGTATTACTAAAATTTATGAAGGGACTAACGAAATTAATAGAATGTTGGCTCTGGCAGAATTTTACAAACGCGCTTTCCAAACAAAAGAACTAAAATTGAATGATGCGGCTAAGTCTATTCCATTAAGCATTGCTCAAAATTTTAACCCTTTTAATACCGGATTTATGGCAGATGAAACGGAAATCGTTTCCAACTTAAAATCTGTATTTATGATTATCACCGGTGCGGCAGGACGTAAGTTGAAAACGAAATTGGTAGATGAGCAAGAAATTGTAATGAATTTAGCCGATATTATGGGCGTAGCATTTATGGCAGAATCTGCCATATTGAGAGTAAAGAAATTAAAACTCAATAAAGATACAGATAAAGAACAATTGAAAGTAAAAGTGAAAATGACACAATTGTATGTGTATGAAGCTTTAGAAATCGCACGTAAAGCAGCAGAAAATGCTATCGACAGTTATGCTTCAGGCGTAGAAAAATTTACGATGAAACGAGTGGTAAATTCATTATTGAAAAGCTACGATATCAATCCTAAAGATACCCGCCGAGCTATTGCCGATGCGGTAATTGCTGCAAATCAGTATCCATTCTGATGAGTAATCTTTACGGTTGAGGCAGAGATAATCTTTGATATGCATTATCTTCTTGAAACTCAAATCCTTTACTTTAAAGCCCTGATAAATTGATCAGGGCTTTATTTTTTTAGCGGTTTCGATGTATTGTGCTGGAGTAATATTGCATCAAAACGCTCCAATTATCCCTCAACTACAATTCTATTATGTAAAATTATGTATAGTAAATCGGATTTATTCCGATTATTGTATTTTAATTTTACATAAAATTGTAAAAATATAGCTACATAATCGTTTTTTTTCCGATTTTTGTATTGTAAATTTACAATATGTCATTTTCAAGAAAGGTAAAGGAATATACAGCAGCGCCCATATCGCATCATATTGTAGCGGAAATGCTCCCCGAGTACAATCGCCCGAATGATAAGATTAGTGAGTTGGTTAGGGCAGGAGAACTGCTCTCTGTACGGAGAGGATTGTTTGTGCCTGGCCCTGAATCCGATTTGCCCGTTCCGAATACATTTTTGATAGCCAATCACCTAAGAGGGCCAAGTTATGTTTCTTTGGAGTCGGCCATGTATTATTGGGGTATGATACCGGAACGCGTGCATGAAATTAGCTCCGTTACCTTAAAAACTTCTAAGAAATACACTACCCCATTAGGTAGGTTTCGGTTTTTGCATTTGGCAGCCCCTTATTATTCTTTTGGAATAGAAAGCGTACAACTTGCACCGCAGCAAATGGCTTTAATCGCCTCACGGGAGAAAGCAATTTGCGATAAAATAATTCTTACGGCTGGAGTGCTGCTTAGAAGTATTCGCCAAACGCAAGATTTTTTATTGGACGATATGCGTATAGATGAAACGACATTACGTTCTTTACATGTTTCTACCATTCATTCGTGGATAACAGATGCGCCGAAGAAAAATAGTTTGGAAATGCTCGTTAAAACATTGGAACAATTATGATAAAAGAATGGATAGCGGAGTATAATCCAACAAACGAAGAAGAAACCTTATCAGCCTTGCGTGAAATTATGCAGGAAATAGCATTGGCAGGATTATCACGTACTGATTTTTTTGAGAAAGCAGCATTTTATGGTGGTACAGCACTTCGTATCTTTTATGGACTGGACAGGTTTTCTGAAGATTTGGATTTCTCTTTACTGGAAGTAAATCCGGGCTTTTCCTTAGAGCCTTATTTTACAACAATCATTACCGAGTTTGAAGCTGTAGGAATAAAAGTTAGTATCCGGGAGAAGGATAAACGTATTAAAACAGCCATTGAATCTGCTTTTTTGAAATCCGAAACGATATGGAAGGAATTGGTGTTGGAAGATATTGTGCAGCAAGCAGGTATCAACTCAAATAAATCAATTAAAATAAAAATTGAAGTGGATTGTGCGCCACCATTGGGTTTTAAAACCGAAGAAAAATTATTGCTTCGCCCTTTTTCTTTTTATGTAAAATGCTTTACGCGTTCTAATTTATTTGCCGGGAAAATGCACGCCTTGTTGTTTAGAAAATGGAAAAACAGAGTAAAGGGGCGCGACTGGTATGATTTGGAATGGTATATAAAAAAGGGCATTCCGTTGGATAGGAAACATTTCTTGCAGCGAGCAATAGATACGGGAGATTGGAATAAAAAAACGATAACAGAGAAACAGATTTTACAATTGCTAAAGGATAAAATCAATACTGTTTCATTAGAAAATGTAAAAGAAGATCTATTTCCTTTTATTAAAAATGATAAAACATTAGAAATTTGGAGTACGGACTATTTTATGGATTTGATAGAAAAAATGCGATTTGAATAGAGAATAAATGGAGTGGAAAGTTTTAATGATTTTTAAGGTACAGTTGTTCCATTAATTTATCCGGTAAATATACAGGAATCGGTGAGGTTTTAAAATCTTTTATATTTCTTGTGATGATACCGTCTATCTGTTTTACGCTACTGGCGGCTAATATTTGTATTGCATCTTCAAAATCTTTATGGGTGGAACTTAATCCATTTTTTATAATGTATCCATCAATCGGAATTACAGCTATAAAATCTAAAAGACTCAACAATATATTTCGTACTATTTTTTCTTCGGTATATTTCTTCAGCATATAATGTACAGTTGCAATAGCGTGCGATGAAGTATAAAGTTGTATTTTTTTATTTTCTGCAGAAGCAAAAATATACGTTGCAAATTTACTATGTGGTTTTCTGTCAGCCAGCAAATCAATAATTATATTAGTGTCAACAAAAAAATGTTTCATAAATGTTTTTTAAATATTCGTTATGTATGAATGTAATGCTGTCATCTCTTGAAAATGAATCTCATTATAGCCTAAATGGATTACCGTTTTCATAGTAATTTCATTTGTGTTTGCTGTTAAAATATTCAGAAAGAGCAATTTTTTCGTCAAAATTTTTAGGTACTTTAATGCTACCCACTAATTTAGTAAGTTTAGCAGATTTGATTGTATTGCTTTCACTGTCTTTAATTAAATTATCCAAATAAGATTCCACTATTTTAGAAAGACTTCTGTCTGTGTTTTTAGCATATATTTTTGCCTTTTCTATAATCTCTTTTTCAACGGTTAAGGTAAGTTTTGTTGTCATTACACGTGTGTTTTTTGTAAAGGTACGTATAAAATAATAAATTGTCAATTATTTTCATCGTACCACGATGAGTGTGTTTATTTGACAACTCAAAACATTCTAAAGCCTTTAAATCATTTCAAAAAGAGTCTTTAAACTCTTTTTTTAGTTAACTGAAAAATTAATTTCTGTTGCTGTACAATCGTATCTTTTAGGAATTTTATTTCTTGTTTTAATTGCTGAATTAATTCTGTATCTGTAATCAAGTTTTTTTGAGGAGCGGACACTTTATTTAGTATCAATTCATTGGTGTCTTCATTGTCTTGTAATTTCTCTAAGGGTAAATTTAGTACCCTTGCTATTTCTTTTAGCGTATAATAATTAGCTTCGCCTGTACGTTCAATATGCGACACCATGGAGCGTGTTTTATTAATTGCCAAAGCCAGTTCTTCCTGCGTCATTCCATTAAAAGCACGGATTTTTTTTATCTTTTTTCCAAGGTGTTCAGCACCAGACTTTTTCATTCCCAAAGTGAATGAATATTTTATTGACATATTGACAATAAAATTTGCATTTTGACAATTTTTATTTTAGATTTGAGAGCATTAATCATTTTTAAATAACTATTAAAATTAAAATCATGAAAAAAGTATTCTTATTATTTGGTATTTCAGTGCTTGTTTTTTCTAATTTATCTGCATTACCGCCAATTGGCAAAAAAGACAAAAAAGATGATGGACTTAAAGAAGAATCTATCATAGAACAAAATAATGATGCTTCAAAATCTAAAATATCAGTAGAACCGTATAAATCAATTGGCATTACATCTTTAGATAATTTAGGTAATAATTCTTACAGATTAGCACGGGCGACCGATTCGTTACAAAAAGAAGCTAATTTTTTGCAAATTACTCAGGTGGAGAAACAAGACCCTGCTTTAGGAACAGTTACAGATATTGTATGCAAAGATGGTTCTGGTAATATTATTTCTTGTCAAGGATTAAATAAAGAAGAAACAATGAGAAAATTTGAAAGCATTCTAAGTTCATTAGGAGAGATAACAAAATCAGTTGCACCATTGGTTGCAACAATTCCACAAATTCAATCAGAATTAACATCAATGCAGTCTAATCCAATGAAAGCTGTAAAAGCCGTAAAAGGTATTACAGGTTTAGTTGATATTGGTAAATCATTAGGCAGCACAGGTCAAAATTCTGCAGCTTTAATGACCAATATAAATACTTCTTTAAAAAATCTAAAAATGATTAAATCTCAATAGTTATGAAGTTTATTATAACATACATTTTAATTTTTAACGTTTATTTTTTATCCGTTGCTCAGAATGATGGGAAATTGATTGTTGGTGTCACTAAATTTAAATCTGAATCAAATCCACAAGCAGAAAAATATTCTAGTGCAATAACTGAAAGAGTATTAGATATTTTAAAAAACTCGAATAGATTTACTGTTATTGATTTAACGAGCGAAGACGCACGAAAAGAAGTTTTAGAAAGAGGTAAGGAGAACTATAGGGCAGATAATTGGATAGATGCTAATAAAGCTATTAATGCAGAATATACGGTTGCTGCGGATATTTCTACTTTAAAATTCATTCACTTTAACGGACAACCAAGTGGCTATAAAGTTTCAATAGGTTTTGTTTTAAAATTAATCCAAACAGAAACTGGTAAAATAATTAGTACCAAACAATTTCAATCAGCAGAATCTAAAATGTCATTAACACCGGAAGGCTCATTATTAGAAGCTATGAATACAATAGAAGATGATTTGGAAAGTTATTTTGAACAAAATTTTCCTTTAAAAACTTTAGTTGTTAGAGTACAAGATACAAAAAATAACGAAGCCAAAACTGTTTTAATAGATGCTGGATCTCAATTAAAGTTAAAGAAAGGTTCAGAATTTCAGGTTTATACAATTGATAAATCTCTAGCAAAGCCATTAACTATTCCGATTGGTACGATTAAGTTTGAATCCGATGTTGATGAAAACTATAGTCTTTGTAAAGTAAGTAACGGCGGGGATAAAATTCAGGCTACTGTTGGAACATCTGTAAAAGTATATTGTAAACTACTAAAGTAACATTAATGCGTTATCTTTCTCTTTTTATTTCAATTAGTATAATCCTGTTAAGTGTTTCTTGCTCTAATAAAAGAGCAATTATGACAGGAACAGTAAGTTATATTAATATGAAAAATGAAGTGCTTACTTTTAGATGTGAAGGAATTGGCTCAAATAAAGATGATGCAATTCGTGATGCTCAGATTAATGGTTTTAAAATTCTATTTTTTAGAGGTGTGCCGGGTTCTACCTATTCTGCACCAATGATTTCAGTAAATGAATCAAATGAATTAGAAAAGAATAAAACTTATTTTGATGAATTATTTAATCAAAAAAGATACTTGTCATTTGTTACTTCTTCCATTATTGCATCTGTCTATAATACTAAAGAAAAGAAAGTAAGTATAGAAATTAGTATTAACACAAGGTCGCTAAGGCAAGATTTAGTGAGTAATAAGGTGTTATCAGATTACGGCTTCTAATTAATTATAAAGAATGAAAAAAATATTGTTATCTTTTTTAAGTATGCTGTCTAGCTTATCGCTAATTGCACAAACAGTGGCGACTGATGTGTCTACAGTACAACCTACTGTGTTGGTTGTGCCATTCACTTCAACTGGTGAAAGCGCATTGTCGCTATATGAACAAAAATTTGAATATCGTACAATCGTAAATGAAATATCAAACGCTATAAACAAGAGAGGTTTTTCACCACAAGACTTACAAGAAGTAATTGCAAAGATAAAAGAGAATAGTGCCATCAAGAAATTAGATGATGTTGAGACGAATCCTATTCAAGAAATCTTAGATAATACTTCTGCTGACATTGTTGTAAAAGCAGAAATAAATGTTAATAATGAGAATAATTCAGTTGGAATTTTAATGAAAGCAATTGATAAAGCGACAGGAAAAGTATTATTTACCTCGCCATTATTATCCTCACCTTCGTTTAAAACAACCGATTATGCATACATAGTTCAACGTTTACTAAATCAAGATGATGCTATTGGCACCTTTTTAACCGGTCTTTCTGGTGAATTACAAAAAGTGGTATTGAATGGCAGAAGCATACAAATTAGTATAGTGCAAAATGCAAATTCAACCTATAATTTAGAAGATGAAAATACTAACGGTGATTACTTGTCTGATCTTTTTATAGACTGGGTGAAAAAGAATGCATATAAGAACTACTATAAGATTAAAACTCAAACGGCTAAAGAATTGTACTTTGATGAAGTTAGGATTCCTATTAAAGATGAAACAGGCAACAATTATGACATAAATACTTTTGCTAGAGAAGTAAGAAAAGCTGTGGCTACAATTTGCTCTCAAAAAGACGGAGTGAAACCCAAAGTCGAAACGCCTAAAGTTGCAAATGGTATTATCCGAATAATTCTTCCTTAAAATAATTTATAATGAAAAATATAGTTTTAATATTTATATTAATTTGCTATTCACTGATGGTAGGTGCTCAATCAAGTATTCCTGTAAATAGCTTAAATATAGCAGTATTTGTTCCACAGTCAAAATTGTTAGATGAATCAAATAATGAAAAATTGAAATCTAAAATGATTCAGTTTTTAACTAAAAGTGGATTTGGAGCAGACGACCAGACTTCTGCAAGTTTTATGATTTATCCTAAAATGGATATTGAAAATGATGTTCAATTAGATGCAGGTTCAGAACCGCAAAAAATGATTACAGCTGAAATAACTTTTGTTATTAAACAAATACCAGAAAATAAAGTATTTGGGACTGCGACTATAAAAGTAAAAGGTGTTGGAAAATATAATAACGAAGCAATTAGGAATTGTCTTACTTCTATTAATTCTTCTTCTCCAGCCTTAGTTGATTTTGTAAAAAACACGAGAGGAAAAATAATACAGCACTATATAGATAATTGCGATATTATACTTACTACAGCACAAACTGAATTTGATAAAAAGAATATTGAAAAAGCAATCTATATTTTAAATGCTGTTCCCAGTGATGCAAAAGATTGTTATTTAAAAGTCCAAGAAAAAATAAAAATATTTTATCAGGCTTTATTAGATAATGAGTGTCAACAAATGATGATAAAGTCAACTGCTGCATCAGCAGATAAAGATTATTCAAATGCATTTTATATTTTAGGAAATATTGCACCAAATTCAAAATGTTACAATGACGCTAAACTTGCTATTTCTAAAATTGAGGACAAGATTTCGAAAGCAGAAGTTGAAGAATACAAACGAATTCAGGAAGAAAATAAATTGCAAACCCAAAAAGAGATGGCATATTTAAGTGCTGCTAAAGAAGTCGCAAAGGAATATTTTAAAAGTCAAAAAAGAGATTATAATTTTTTTATTATAAGATAGTTTTTTTACGTAAAAACACAATTCTACCCCTTCCTTTCATCTGTTTCACGTAATCAAAAATGGTTTTGTTACTTTTTCTATTACTCTGATACATGCTTTGAGTTGTTTGGTCGATAGTCTTTCTATTAATTTTCCCCTAAGCAAATACCATTTTTAAAGCTATTTACCGCTACTCTTTTCTTAAGTGCTTAGAAAATACAGTATTTTTTCGACTATTGTTTTCAGTAGCATATTTTCATGATTTTTTTCATTATTGCGACTTTCAATAATTTCTACCGTGCAAATTTAAAATTTTATTTTAAATTTGCACGGTAATGTTTACAAGACAAATAGAAAAAGAAGTAGCAAAGCTCATCAAAGCGTTTCCATCGGTAGCTTTGTTAGGACCAAGACAAGTAGGTAAAACTACACTTGCTAAAAATATAATGCACAAGTTTAAAAATACGGTTTATTTAGATTTAGAAGATCGTGATGATTTTAATGCCATACAAAATCCAAAATTTTTTTTTGAAAATTATCGCAATGCGCTAGTAGTTATTGATGAAGTGCAAAGAATGCCGGAATTATTTCCAGCACTCAGAGCCGAGATAGATGCCAACAGAAAAGCCGGCAGGTTTTTATTATTAGGATCGGCAAGCCCTGATTTGCTGCAAAAAAGCTCCGAAACATTGGCTGGGAGAATTGTATTTAAAGAACTTTCGCCATTACTTTTTGAAGAAGTATATCCAACAATAACCTATGACAAGCATTGGCTTCGGGGAGGCTATCCAGAAGCATTAAAACAAAAAAATGCTTCTTTATGGAATACTTGGCACGCTTCTTTTTTACGAACTTATATCGAAAAAGATTTGCCGATGCTCGGTTTGTCATCGCCAGCGCTTACCATTACCCGCTTGCTGCAAATGCTTGCTTATAATCAAGGTCAAGTCCTTAATAAAAGCGAATATGCTTCTGCCTTAGGTATTTCAGTGCCTACCGTCAGTAATATTTTAGATTATCTTTCTTACGCTTATCTAATTCGATTTTTGCCACCGTATTTTACGAATGCGAAAAAACGAGTGCTAAAATCGCCGAAAGTATATATTCGCGATAGTGGTATGTTGCACCATTTGTTAAGTGTAAATCAATTGAAAAATTTATTGGCAAATCCTAAAGCAGGTTTTTCATGGGAAGCTTATGTAATCGAACAAATCATTCATCATTATGGCGATGAAAAAAGTTTTTATTACTATAGAACACAAGGTGGCACAGAAGCAGATTTGGTAATTGCACATTATAATAAGCCAACACATATTGTAGAAGTAAAAATGAACAATAGTCCAGCTATTACTAAGAGTTTACATAATAGTATGCAAGATTTAGGTATTAAAAATGCAAGCATTGTAATACCCGGGAATAACATTTTTTACTTGCTTGAAAAAGGGATAAAAGTATGTTCATTAGATATGTTCTTATTTAAAAGCTAACCGTGCAATTTTAAAATTTAATTTTAAAATTGCACGGTAACTATTCTATAGGCAACTAAAATATTTTCCCTATTTCTCCAACTCTTTTCCGAAATCATCAATTGCCAGCGTTACTTGCTCTATCACTTCTGTAAATGCTTTGAGTTGCTTGGGGTTTAGCTTTTCCGTAATTTTTTTCTCCAAATCAAACACTGTTTTTAGCGCTATTTTTCGCAGTTTTTTTCCTTCCGGTGTTAAAAATACCAATACTTTCCGTTGGTCACTTTCCGCCGGTCTTCGCAATATAGCCCCATTTTCTTCTAAGCTGTTTAGGGTGCGCGATAAACTGTTCGGTTCCATACCTATGCGTGGCGCAATTTTTGTCACCGGTACGCCTTCTTCTTCATACATTGCCATCAATACAAATGCCATTGAAATAGTGCCATTATACAAATGTGCCTTATCGTTGAAGGCTTTTGCAATATTTAGCCAGCTTGTACGCAAGTGATACAGCACCATTTGATTGGCGGTTTGTTCAAATAAATCCATACGCTAAAAGTAAAAAATAAACTTCCATTTAGTATCTTGCATACGTAAAAAAATGAATGCAAGCATTGAAAATTATTTAAAAGTTTACAATACAGCCGAAGCTTTAAGTTGGTTTACTGCTTTATTGTTTTTACCATTTAATCCAATGGTTTCCTTTTATCTGATAATTGCTGCGCAAACTTTAGCACTGTCGGAAGTATTTTATGCTTGGAAAAAATGGAGTAATTCCACTCCGTTCTATTGCTTTATTCAATCTACTGCTCGTTTGTTAATCCTATTTTTTAGCTACCTTTTGCTATTTATTTCCATTTTTAAACCCATACAATGGCTAATGCCTACGGTGTTGGTAATGCTAACGGTATGGTGCATTGCAGAAACCACCCGTTATGTATTTTATATCTCCCAATTATTTAAGTATAAAAATACGATAATTACGTGGCTACGTTATACTTTGTTTATCATTTGCTATCCGGTAGGGGTAGTATGCGAATTTTTTATTTTATTTACTGTGTTTAGATATAATGATGTGTTAGGTGTGAAAATAGCTATAATAGCATTAGGAGTAATTTATTTAATTTATTTCCCAAAGTTATTTATGCATTTATTAAATCAGAGAAAACATAAACTATTTTAAAAAACATAATTTTTTAGTCATGAATGATTACTTACAAAATGCCACAGTGCGCAATTTATTAAAAACCTTAAACATTCCGGTGCCTGTACCACCAATTTTGAAAAGAAATTTAAACGCTTTTTCTGAAGCAGAATTACAAGCTAAAAAAGTAGCAGTAGCCGGAAGTGAGAGCGATTTTTTACACCAAATACAACATACCTTGCATGGTAAAACAGCTGCGGCAACAATTTATGATGCAGCCATTGACGGATTAGTGGTTAGCTGTGTGGGTATTAAAGACATCGATGGGTTAGAAGATTTATATACATCTGTAAAAAATACGGTTACCAAAATTGCCGCAAACGGCAGAATCGTAATCGTATCTAAGATAGATAACAGCAGTGTACTATCCTTTACGGTACAGCGCTCTATAGATGCATTTACGCGGGCATTATCTAAAGAAATTGGAGGAAAAAAAGGGGTCACCGTAAATCAATTAAAAATTACTGCGGATGCCGTAACTGTTGAAAATGTTGTAAATGCTGCTACTTTCTTTTTAAGCGATAAATCTTCTTTTATTACAGGGCAAGTGGTGGAAATGAATAACAATTCAGGGGTTTCATTCTCATCCCCGGAGCAATTACTAAAAGGAAAAGTGGCTATTGTAACGGGAGGAGCAAGAGGAATTGGAGCTGCTGCTGCAAGAACGCTCCACCGCGAAGGAGCTAAAGTAATTATCGTTGACGTTCCCTCTTCTAAAGAAGATGCTGAACAATTAGCAGCTGAAATAGATGGTGATGTGCTTTTAGAAGATATTACAAATGAAAAAGCAACATCCGATATTCAAAAATATGTAATTGACAACTATAAAGGATTAGATATTTTAGTGAATAATGCCGGAATTACCCGCGATAAAACGATTGCAAAAATGAGCATCGATCAATGGCGTGCTGTATTAAATGTAAACCTTAAAGCCGTAGTACAGCTTACAGAAACCTTTATTCAAAAGGGATTTAATGAAAATGCTAAAGTGGTAAGTTTGTCTTCTATTTCAGGTATTGCAGGCAATGTTGGACAAACCAATTATTCTTTGACAAAATCCGGTGTTATCGGCTTTACACAAGCTGTAGCAGCCTCCGATAAAAAAATATTTGCCAATGCAGTTGCCCCCGGATTTATCGAAACTAAAATGACAGAAAATTTACCCTTCTTTATTAAAGAAGGTGGCAGAAGATTATCTACTTTAAAACAAGGAGGTATTCCGGAAGATATTGCGGAATTAATCGGGTTTTTAGCCTCGCCATTGTCAAACGGAATAAACGGACAGTGCATTCGTGCATGTGGTGGAAGCATGATTGGTGCTTAAAATCACCAAAAACAGGTATTTTTTAAGATAGTTTCTTATTTAAGTAAGAATTTCGTAATATTGCGTCAAATTAACAATTTATAACACATCATTCTCTTTTTAAAGGAGGACAAGATGAGATTATAGACAGCAAAAGCATAGATATTAAAATATAAATTATGAAGAAAATTTTCATTACAGGATTATTAGCGCTTACTACTCTTAGTATCTTTGCACAACAAGAAACAACCGGCTCAACAGAGAAAGAACCGCTTCATTTGAAGATTAGAAAGAATGTATTACGCCCATTAGGAAAAGATTGGTACATCTCTTTAAGCGCAGGTTATGGTATGCCTTTTATGTCCACAAATAAACGGTCTCCATTAAAACAAATCGGTGATAAAGATTGGTTTCAGCACGGAAAAGAATTGAGCGTGAAACCATTAATCGGGACAAACGGTGGTGGATTTGCGTTTAACTTTGGCTGGGGACACATGTTTAATAAAAATATCGGTATAGATGTACTACATACTATTGCTTGGCACCCTGAAAAATTAGATGCTCGTATTGATTTAGATACCTATTATGCCAGCCAAAAAACAGGAACGTTTGGGGTGTATATTTCACCACATCTTATTACCCGTTGGGATAATGGAAAACGTTTCGGTATTACCGGAAAAGCCGGTTTAGTATTGCCTATATTCGGTAAAACATCTACCCGTGCGTATATTTTAGATAAGCAAGGCAGAATAATTGAAACCTTGGCAGGATTACCAATTCTTCCATTAAACCTTCCGGGATTATTAGGCTTAGAAATTGAAATCATCGGTAGAGCGCATACAGAATATAAACCTACGGTAGGGGTAAGTGCCTCTATTGGGTTTGATGTAAAAATAAGCCCGAAAGTAACTTTCTACTCTGAAGTACGTGTTCAAGCATATACTATCACCTTGAGAGAAACTATTTTTGATGAGTTCAAACAAACATCAAAAGTAAATTTGTTAGGGATAAAAATTCCTGCACCTGAAGGATTATTAGCCATTCCATCCAATGTGGCTAACGTAAGTGAAGCTCCGGAATTTTTAAAACACTATGTGTATCGTAAAGAAATAAACGAACAATCTAATACCGCAAGATATGGCACAAGAAGTTTATTTGCAGAAGATGGTTTAGGAGGAATAGTAAGATCTTTAACGGGACAAGCAGGGCTGCCTACAATTGATAAAAATAAACCGATGGACGAGCCGGGACAAAAATTTAACGCTTCTACTTTGTACTTTAACGCAGGATTGAGAATTGACTTTGATTTAATCAAAAAACGCGAATCTCGTTTAGAGGCAAAAACAGTGAGCTACACTTCAAAGAAAAGTAACAAACCTGCTAAAGCAGCAGGGACGTCAAAACCCAAAAAATCAAAAGGGTCTAAAACAATGTTAGACGATCCGGATAGCAAAATGGAAGTAAAATAATATCTATCAATACCCGTACTATGAAGAAACTAATCCTTATTATCTCTGCCGTTATTATTGCAACGACAGCTTTTGCACAGAAAAAGTCTAAAAAAGCTTCCACCGTAGCTGCAACATCACCTGTTGAAAGCAAATTGAAAATAAGAAGCAATGTTACACGCCCGGAGGGCAAAGGGTGGTTTATTTATGGTACAGCCGGGTATGGAATTCCTTTTTTAAGCACTAATAAATTTTCTCCGTTCAAAGAAATTGGAAATAAAGATTGGTTTCAAGAACCGGGTGTTTTAAAAGTAAAACCCGTTTATGGTACTTTAGGCGGTGGCTGGCAAGCAAGTGTGGGTTGGGGACACATGTTTAATAAATATATAGGGATAGATATTTTACATACATTATCCTTTCATCCCGAGCAATTAGATGCACGCATAAATACAACTGTTGATTTAGGTGGTGGGAAAATGGCTTCCTATTTTGCAGAGCAGCATACCAAAATTATGCCCGCAATATATATAAACCCGCATTTGGTAATGCATTGGGATAATGGCAAACGTTTTGGAATTACGGGAAAAGCAGGCTTATGCATGCCGTTGGGCGGCACTCCCGTTACTAGAGCAAAAATAATAGATCATTCAGGAAGACTATTAGAAACGTTGGCAGGCTTGCCCGTAATACCTCTTACGGTATTGACAGATTTTTCTTCGGAATATAATGCAACTGCAAAATCAAAATTAAGACCGACTATTGGCGTTAGTGCATCTATCGGCTTTGACATAAGATTATTTAAAAACGTATGGGCATTTGCGGAAATGCGTGTACAAGCATTCACAATAGCTCCTAAAGAAACCGACTTCACGGAGTTTTCATTAACTACAACTTCTCCGTTTTTGCCGGTGATTTCTATGTTAACGCCGCTGCCATTAAACGTAGCTAATGCCGCTGAAGCACCGGTATATTTAAAGAAATTTATTTATGTAAAAGAAATTACGGAAAACTCAAATACCATGCGCTATTCTTCCGGTTTATCCTTGAAAGAAATTGACATGAATAAACCAATGGAAGAGCCTATGGTGAAATACAATGCTTCTACTTTGTATTTTAACGCAGGAGTGAGAATGAATTTTTTAGACCATTGGGATAAAAAACGAGGATCAAAAGTAATGCCGAAGCGCGAAGCAAAAGCAGCTAAAAAACACCGATAATAGTTTCCTTTCTACACAAAGCGCAAATGAAAGAGTTGCGTGATATCGAATAATTTATTGAAAAATATTCCGTATCGGGTGATAATATTTTTGTTGGATAATGGTCCTTCTTCAAAGAACTTTATGGCTTCAATCAATTGTATGTGTTTGCTCCATTTAGTTACATCTTTTGGGTTTAATACTGCCCATTCCAGATGTGCTTCTTTCATGCCGGCACTTTTTATACGTACATCTACAAAGAATTTTCCAAATTCTGAAATTACATCAAACATTATTTCTGCTCCTTGAAGTCTCGGAGCAATCGTAGTTAAGAACGCTTTTACATCTTCTTTTTTAAAATACGGCAAAACTCCCGGGATAATAATAAATAAGCCGTCTTTGATATCGCCGATATCCTCTATCCATGTATAATCTAATAGCGATTTTGCTATATATTTCACTCGCTTATTGGGCGTGGGCAATAGTTGGGTGCGCAATGCAATGGAGTCGGGTAAATCCAATCCATACCATTGTGCTGTACCATTGTCGCAGCGGTAGTAAGTAGTATCTAACCCAATTCCGATTTCTAAAATTTTTCCTTTAGGATGCTTTTTCAGAAATTTCTTTATCTCTTTATCCATTCGGTAAGCCCGATAACACAAACCATGCACACCTATTTCTGTGATATTTTTTAATAATTTTTTTCGGTTTACGTCCAATCGATTAAATAACTCTACGGCTTTGGTATCATTGAGTAATGGCCTTTCATATTCCGTTTCCTTAGCTCTTGAAATTAAAGGCAATAAGAGTGTTTCTTGTACTCTGCCCAATTTTACTTTTATTTTTTCTGCTGTCATTTGGTTTTATCATTAATTTGGATGATAAATATGTTCTTTTTCTTTTAAAATCTCGTCGTAATCCATGCTCATTTTTTTACATTTTTTTTGAGCAAATAAATCCATTTGGTCGTCAAAATGTTTACTGCCTTCTACATTGCTGGTGCCATACGGTGAAATACTTTCTATTATCGGACCATCTTTGGTAAACTGTACTAATTCTATATACGTTTCACCGGCTTCGGCTTTATATAAACCGTTTTTGTGTTTTTTAATCCACATGGTAGCATTTACGTCAGGCACTCCACCTATTGGAATTTCCTTTTTGCCCCGCACCAAGTGTTGTAAATCGCCTAAAGGTATTTCTAATTTTCCGAAATGTTTCAATAAATGTTGTTGGGCATCTTCTACACATTTTACTAAAAACCATTCTTTAATTTTTACCCTTGCCGCAGGGAAATTTCCTTCTTCTACCAATTTCGCAATTACATAATGGGTAATAAGTGCTACCATCGCCGCTTGCTTATTATTTACATCGGCATTCCGATTCCATTTTTTCAATACTTTTATTCCTTCTTTAATTTGTGGATATTTAATCGTGTCTAAATGTAATACATCTTCAATGTTTTCCATTGCATAATTATAAGCGGGTTTCATAAAAGTTTGATCGTATTTTATGGCTTTAAATTCATCGTAAGAAATTTTATTGCTCTGTCCAAATAAATAACCGGTACGCAAAGCTCTGTTATCATTGTAAGCAAAATAGAAATTCTTTAAAGGATGTGTATTTCTATCAATATTGTCTTCTTTTGAGGTACAATTAAATGGCGTGTTGTTGTTGTTAAATACATAGCCGCATTTAGGATTTATCACTTTTGCCAAACTGTCATAAGGGTAATAATCATTAGCTTTCCAAAGTGTTGCAGAGGTATTGCCGGGCACTACATGCCACCAATCGAATTGCTTGTTTTTTTTTGGAAATTGACCATTGTCGATGTACATAATGTTATTGTCCTTATCCGCATAAATAATGTTTAAACCGGGCAATGCCATTTCTTTAAGTGCATTCTGAAACGTTGTGAAATTTGTAGCCTTATTCATGTGATACCATTGCTCTGCCCCTCGAATATCGAACGCTGACTGGAAACGCAAAGCATAGAATGTTCCGTTTTTTTCTAAAACAGGGCCATATACACTTTCGTAGTAACTTTTGGTAACGGGAATTTTTATAATCCAAAATAATTTCACCCACATCCTGATTTTATGTTGTTTTAACTTCAGCCATTTGCCATCAAATTGATACGTCAGTTTTTGTGTTGGATGCATAGTGAGTTTATATATATCATCATGGTCGGCAAAACTGATGGTATGCGCCCAACCTAAATTTTTGTTTGCTCCATGGAAAATAGTAACTCCTCCGGGAAATGTAGCCCCTAAAATATTCCACCCTTCATCGGAGTGCAAATGCGCTTCGTACCAAGAGTATGGCCCTTCTAATGGTTGATGAGAATTGATGCCCAAATAGGTATTTCCGTCTTTAGTTTTATTACCGTTTACAGCAAATCCGTTGCTGCCGTGTGGGGTGCTGATAGAAGGATGTTCAATAGTTCCGTCAGTGATTTTCATTATTGCAAATGGAACATTCGTCATCAATGCTAAGCCAACGGTATAGCCTACAATAACATCTTTTTCTGTCACGGGAAATGCGTCTTTAATCCATACTTTATCGGGATGTAGCTGTGCATATTTATTTACGGCGCTTACATAAGCACTCAGCAGGGTTTTGAATTTTGGGGAGAAACTCCGATCGTATAGTTTATTTACAGTTGCTCTGGCGCCTAATACAGCACATAAAAAATCCATAATGGCACCGTCTTTTCCTTTCACTTCTGCTAATCGGCAACGAGAGGTCAGGAAATTTTCTTGCATCGATTTAAAATCATCTTCAGCGGTAGCCCATGCTAATCCATAAGCCACTTCTTCGTCCGTTTTACCGTATATGTGTGGCACTCCCCATTTATCTCGGATAATTTGTATGTTTTTTGTATTGATGTTTATAGCATGCGTAAATATGCTGCAAAAACATAAAAAGGCTGAAAATAATAATCTTTGCATAGCTATTTTGAGTAAGTTAAGATAAGCATAATTCAATTGTGATTAACCAAAAAAGTGTTTGCAGATAGATAATGTCTCAAAATGATAAATTTTGCATAAGTTATTCCATTTTTTTGTTAATACTACTGTTTAATACTTTTTAGTGGTTAATTGGTTTTTTGTATTCTTTTCCTTGTTTTTTATTAAAATAACACACTTGGTAATTATATATGGTTAGTGGTATTTTTATTGACTGACATCAAGAATTTTGCGCTATTTTGCCACTTATAAATCCATTTCAGCCAATTATTGCGTTTTTTGCCCCATTTACCAAATATGGAAATTTTGCTTAATAAGATATGCTAATATTGTATCAACAAACAGATTTGTTTACGTTTTCTCTCTCTCTTAAATCTGTTGTTTACGGCTTTTAATAAGACCCTAAAGTATTTAGAAACCTCCCTACAAATTCAGTTTCACTTCTATTTATAGAAGGAAACTTATTCGATAAAATAAATGTTGAACCATATATAAGATAACTAAGTACGAATATGAGAACGAATAAATACATATTATTAAAGAACCAAAACCAAACAACTATGCCAACTGTTTACAACGCTATTTCTGTTAAAATCATAGTGCTGATTTTAGCCTTATTCTATATAGTTCCATCGTTTGCAAATGACTTGGACGTTATTACTAAATCTAAATCAATTGTAAAAAGTATTTGGAAATACGAGCAAAATACGACAAAGTTCTCACCGGAGGATGGAATTTTAAAGAAAATATACTATCTATCTTTAAGTTCTGATGGAACATATCACCAATTTGTTCAAGTAGTGCCACTTACCCCTCAAGATTACTTTAGAGTAAGAAATTATTCTGTAGATGGAAAATGGTCTGAAAAAGACGGGAAATTAATTCTTAATGAATATGGTAAAGAAAATGCTATCGACTATTCATTCTTGTTTTCAAACTTTGAAAATATTGATAATCAGATAGTAGAAGTAAAAAAATAAAAACCAAAAACCATTACTATGTAATTCATGTTAAAGCCGCCTTAGGGCGGCTTTCTATTTTTAAATTATTAATTCTAACTAAAATAGAAATAGGTAGCGGAGGTATTTCGTAAATTTAGCATATTCCTAAGTGGTTTAAATTCTATTTTTTAGCATGCAACAAACTTTTGACACTACAATTTTAGCTCAGTTAGCTACAACAATTGATGGCGAACTTTATTATGATGAAAAAATACGTACGCTTTATTCTACAGACGCATCTGTTTATAAAGAATATCCTACGGCTGTTTGCTATCCTAAAAATGAAAAAGATTTAAAAACATTAATACAATTTGCACATACCCATAAAATTGCACTAATTCCACGTGCCGCCGGTACTTCGCTTGGTGGTCAGGTGGTCGGAAATGGAATTATTGTAGATGTTTCCAATTATTTTAATTCAATCCTTGAAATTAATAAAGAACAGCAATACTGTATAGTGCAACCAGCTGTAGTACGTGATGAACTAAACCGACAATTAAAAAGTACCGGACTGTTTTTTGCACCCGAAACTTCCACTGCCAATCGTGCGATGATTGGAGGTATGGTTGGGAACAATTCTTGCGGTGCTAACTCTATCGTTTACGGTAGTACGCGTGACCATGTATTGGAAATTAAAGGCATATTGAGTGATGGCTCAGATGTAGTTTTTAATCCCATTTCTAAAAATGAATTTGACTCCAAAACACAACAAGAAAACCTGGAAGGAAATATTTATCGATTTTTACAGAAAGAACTTTCCAATCCCGATGTACAGCACGAAATAAAAAGTAAGTTCCCTCATGAAGATATACACCGTAGAAATACCGGATATGCCGTAGATGAGTTATTGAAGCAACTTCCATTTGCTGAAAATGGAAAGCCATTTAATTTATGCGAATTGATTTGCGGAAGCGAAGGTACATTGGTGTTTATTACGGCTATAAAATTGAATTTAGTACCATTACCGCCAAAAGAGAAAGTAGTTGTAGCCGTTCATTTTAAAACGTTGGAAGAAAGTTTACGCGCTACCGTAATTGCTATGCAGCACCAGCCTACAGCATGCGAGTTGATGGATAAAATAATTTTAGATTGCACTAAAGAAAATATAGAACATAGAAAAAACAGGTTTTTTGTAAAAGACGATCCCGAAGCTATTTTATGCGTAGAATTTCATGCGGAGACAAAAGAAGAAATTGAGCAAAAAGCAAAAGCGTTAAAAGCAGCATTTGAGCGAGAAAATATTGGTTATCATTTTCCATTTATTTACGGAAATGTCATTAATAAAGTATGGAGTTTGCGCAAAGCAGGCTTAGGATTGCTGGCAAATATACCCGGCGATCCGAAAGCAGTAGCTGTAATTGAAGACACTGCCGTGCGCGTAGAAGATTTGCCTAATTACATTGCTGATTTTTCTGCGATGATGGAGGAACACAAACAAAAAAGCGTGTATTACGCACATGCCGGAGCAGGAGAGTTGCGCTTGCGCCCTATTTTAGATTTAAAGAAAAAAGAAGATAGAATCTTATTTAGAACTATTGCCACCGAAACGGCGGAATTAGTAAAAAAATATAATGGCTCCATAAGCGGTGAACATGGCGATGGCCGTGTGCGTGGAGAATTTATTCCGATGATGATTGGAGAAGATAACTATCAATTGTTGCGCCGATTAAAATATACTTTCGATCCCGAAAATATTTTTAATCCCGGGAAAATTGTAGATACTCCACCAATGGACACTTCGTTGAGATATGAAGAAAATCAAGAAACACGACAATTTGATACACTTTATAATTTCGATAAAGATCAAGGAATATTGAGAGCTGCCGAGCGATGCAACGGTTGCGGAGAATGCCGAAAACTTCCGGGAAGTGGCGGTACGATGTGCCCATCTTATATGGCTACACGCAACGAGAAGGATACCACGCGCGCACGTGCCAATGTATTACGAGATTTTCTGACCAATTCGACTCAAGTAAATAAATTCAACCATAAAGAAATTTATGAAACAATGGAATTATGCTTGAGTTGTAAAGGATGTGCATCCGAGTGCCCGTCTAATGTAGATATTACCGTATTAAAGGCAGAATTTTTACATCAATATTATAAAGATAATGGAATTCCTTTGCGCACTAAAGCCATAGCAAACATTGGTAGATTGAGTAAATTGGCAATGCTTTTTCCGGCATTGAGTAATTTCGGATTATCCAATAAGGTTACTTCAAGAATATTGAAAAAGATGCTGAGCATTGCTCCCAATCGCTCAATGCCATTATACTATAAAGAAACACTATTAAGTTGGTATAAGAAGCATCAAAAAGAATTAGAAATAAAAACCGAGCAAAAAGGAAAAGTGTATTTCTTCTTTGATGAGTTTACCAATTATAACGATGTGGAAATTGGTATCAAAGCATTGAAGCTACTTGCAAAATTAGGGTACGAAATTGATTACGTAGAGCATGTGGATAGTGGTAGGGCACATATGTCTAAAGGATTATTGGAGCCGGCACAAAAATTAGCACGGGAGAACGTGAAAATATTTAGTACTTGGGTAAGTAAGGATATTCCATTAATCGGCATAGAGCCTTCTGCTATTCTATCTTTCAGAGATGAATACCCAAGATTAGTAGAAAAACAAGATGTGGAAAAAGCAAAAAAACTTGCACAAAATTGTTTAATCATCGATGAATTTATTTCCAAGGAAATAGAAAAAGGAAATATCACTTCAGCACAATTTACAAAGGCTCAAAAACATATTAAACTACAAGGCCACTGTCATCAGAAATCTTTGTCTTCTATAGAACACTCTATACGTTTAATGAGTTTGCCGGAAAATTATATGGTAGAGAATATTCCGAGCGGCTGCTGCGGAATGGCGGGTAGTTTTGGATATGAAAAAGAACACTTTGAAGTGTCCATGCAAGTAGGAGAGCTGGTGTTGTTTCCGGCAGTTCGCAAGAGTGAGAATGAAACTATCATTGCTGCACCGGGTACTAGCTGCCGACATCAAATAAAAGATGGAACACAACGCCATGCTTTACATCCGGTAGAAGTTTTATATGAAGCATTGCTACCATGAAAAACTAGAGCGATTACTGTATTTATTTGATGTTTGTTAATTAAATATTTTTCCCGATTCCAACAATTTTATTGAAGATTGGTTAGTTTTATACAGCGCATTAAAAACTAAACCCAAGAATTATGCAAAGTGTACAAAGTTTAACGGTAAAAACATTTATCCGATTAGTAAGAGATATGTTGTTGGTACATAAAACGGAATCCAATACAATTAGAGTAGCATTCGAACGAATTTCCAACATCACTAAATTTCCCAGATTTGTAAAAAAAGAAATTGTACAATATGCAGGCTTAGATGCAGCGTGGTTTATCCCCGATGGTTATCAAAAAAATAAAACGTTACTTTATTTACCCGGTGGTGGCTATGTCGTAGGTTCCTATCACACGCATCGCTCTTTGATTGCTCGAATAGCCCGCGCCAGTCGATATAAAGTGTTGGCCATAAATTATCGAAAAGCACCGGAGCATCCGTATCCTGCGGCAATAGAAGATGCGGTAGCCGTGTACCGACAAATGCTGGCAGATGGCTACGAGAATATAGTAATAATGGGAGATTCTGCTGGAGGCGGACTAACCTTGGCATTACTGCAAAAGATACGTGAGCTGCAGCTTACACCGGCAGTTGGCAGCGTACTTTTATCACCGTGGACAGATTTAACAGCAAGTGGCGATAGTATTAAAACTAAAAAAAACGCAGATCCATTAATTACGCCGTACTTGCTCGAAATATTTACCAAAAGATACGTTGCCAACGCAGATCCAACAAACCCTTTAATCTCTCCATTATTTGCCGACTTTTCCGGCTTTCCGCCCACTTTGATACAGGTGGGTACTAATGAGGTTTTATTGGATGATTCCACTCGATTGGCACAAAAAATGCACAAAGAAGGTGTGAAAGTTCAATTGGAAATTTATAACAACATGATGCATGTATGGCAATTTTTAGCAGGGATTGTACCCGAAGCAAATAAAGCAATAGACGAGATAGGTGGGTTTATCAGAGATTTACCGGTAGCTGCCACCGTTGAGCAGTATTGAAATTATGCATGATTGTTTATGCAATGCCGGAAAGCTCAATATTGTTGATATAGTCATCTAACGTGCAAAAATATATTTAAACACAAACGTGCGCAAGCAACATAAACCCATTACAATGGAATTGCATACGTAAAAATGAAACAGTCTATAATTTCTATAGATTATTTTCTTAAAATATTTGGAAGTTATCATTCCTTTTTATAAGTTTGTTTCAATGAAGTATTACGCTATAAAAAACAACAAAATGTGTTGCTGTTGTCAAACAGAATAGGTAGGCTTTATCTTTATTAAAATGGATAATACTAAAATATAGAATTGAGCCTTCCTTATATCGGAAGGTTTTTTTATACATTAAATTCATCACCTAACTTAAATATAAATAATATGAGCAATCAAAAATTTGAAACCTTACAAGTACATGCCGGACAAGAGATAGATCCTACTACCGGATCGCGCGCAGTACCTATTTATCAAACAACCTCTTTTCAATTTAAAGATACCACTCATGCCGCAAATCTATTTGGCTTAAAAGAGTTTGGGAATATATACACCAGAATTATGAACCCGACAACGGATGTTTTTGAAAAGCGAATTGCTGCTTTGGAGGGTGGAGTTGCTGCATTAGCCACTTCTTCCGGTATGTCTGCACAGTTTTTAGCATTAAATAATATTTTAAATGCAGGAGAAAATTTTGTTACTACTTCATTCTTATATGGCGGTACACATAATCAATTTAGACATTCCTTTAAACGCTTAGGTGTAGAAGCTCGCTTCGCAGATGGTGACAATCCGGAGAGTTTTGAAAAATTAATCGACGATAAAACCAAAGCCATTTATTTAGAGTCTTTAGGAAACCCAAGAGGCAACGTGCCGGATTGGGAAAAATTTAAAGCCTTATCGGAAAAATATGATTTACCATTAATCGTAGATAATACATTTTGTGCTGCAGGGTATATGTTTCAGCCTTTAAAACATGGCGCGCACGTAGTAGTGGCTGCTGCTACAAAATGGATAGGCGGGCACGGCACAAGCATCGGTGGCGTAATTGTGGATGGTGGAAATTATAATTGGGGTAATGGAAAATTCCCACAATTTTCCGAGTTAAGCCCTGATTATCATGGGTTGAATTTTTGGAATGTATTTGGTTCGCCCGGTCCATTCAGAAATATAGCATTTGCTATCCGCGCCAGAACCGTAGGCTTGAGAGACTGG
>ENA-UOYA01001605-UOYA01001605.1-activated-sludge-metagenome-genome-assembly--contig:-NODE-1605-length-23539-cov-4.812298_pt1 | contig 23539 bp, 18 predicted proteins | sample MGYA00238163_ERZ764804 | MGnify/ENA primary metagenome ERZ764804 (study PRJEB28919, sample SAMN05720223) | activated sludge metagenome | isolation source: Anaerobic digester | place: Hong Kong... | reverse complement strand
GCTTGTCATGTACGGCGAGAATGCATGCCGTTTCCTGTCGTTCTTCATGGCGTTCGGCGCAATTATGGTACCGATATCTTTCGCTGATTACTATAAGGACAGTCTTGAAGGAAAGAGCGACATACTTATTCAGTCGCTGATTGCAGCTTCGGTTCTGCTGTTCTCGGTCGGTTTCTTCGGAATGTCGGATCTCCGCCAGTTTATCAAGTCCAAGATTACCGAGAGAATCGCCGTGCTGTCTGTCACGGCTTTCGGATTCTTCCTGGCTCTTGCTTCAGGCATCGTAGGTGTGGTTTATTTCTCGCTTGTGCTCGCTCTTCCGATAGGTTTTTGCTTCGGAATGCCGTTCAGCTATTTACGAGATTACAGAATAAATGCCGGAAAACTGGGATATAAAGACTTCAGCGACAGAACAATCCACAATGTACAAAGCTCGTCTTATTTTCTCGGTGTCTCAGTCGGCGCAGTAATAGCAGGCATCTGTTACGAACGTTACGGTTCCGTTATTGTAGCGCTTATCAGCGGAATATCGCTTTTCCTGTCGGCTGTCGGCATGGTCTACTTTATGCAGAACAATAATTCCGTTCGCGAAGCGCACCTAAGCATCAGTTCGTGGCTTCAGACTCTGTCTGACAGCAATGCAGGGAGATTTCTGAATTCATCTTTTCTGGTGCTTGGAATTGCTTTATCGTTCCTTCTGGTGTTCATTCCGAATTATCTTGAGAAGGTTGGAATATCTCTTGCTACAAGTTCGTTCTATTTTCTGCTTTGCTGGTTCTTTGCCTGCATTGTCTGCGGTGTTTTGAAGAACCGGGGTGCACGTTTCCTGACTTCTAGGGTAAGGGTCACAATACAGGCGCTGTCTGTTACAATCGGTCTTCTGGCATTTGCAATCGCCCCTTCGGCAAAGATGCTTGTAGTTACGGTAGCTTTCCTTGGAATCAGCCTCGGCATTCATGATTTTTACTACATATATGTCCTGTTCCTTATCTGCAATAAGAGAATTAAGGTGAATCTGCGCAGATGTGCCGAATATACATTCTATTTCGGCTTCGGCATTCTGGTGCCTGTAATAATGTGTGCATTTATTCTTGGTAAATTAAGACTGGTATTCCTTATAACGGCGATTGTTGTAGGTATTATTGCATTTATCTATCCTGCTTCGCCGTTCTCCGGAAAGATTGATGAAGCTGACAGCTCAATGAAGCACGCCAGACAGTCCAAGAGCGATGATTCACAATATAATTACGCACAGCCTGTTCCTGTCAGCAATGATAATTTGTCCGAGAATCCGGCAGCAGATTCCATAAACGGAGGTGATATCAATGGCTGATGAGCTCTGGAACGCGAAATTAACACATGATAATCTCAGAGATTTCTATCTGTCCACCGTAGTAATGGTTTATTCTTCTGTGCTTCAGATTACCAAAGAGTCAACAAGATGTGAGAATGCCATCGTGAAGTCTTACCTTGATATATATTCAAGGCGCAACTCGGTACCGGCAGACAAGGTCATATATGTTTTCGGTGACATTCTTCTTGATAACGCCAGGAAAGTGGTTGAGGATTATCCGCTTCCTGCCGACATTACTTATCCTGAACGTCTTCTCGATGAATATACACGCAACTCGATGCTTGAGAAGATTATGAACAAGATTGACTCAAAGAGCTTCAAGATGGTCGAGTTTATTTCTTCTGATATGAAGAAAGGCAAGTCCGGACGAGGAGGAAGAAGAATGAGCAACCTGTTCACGGTTACTCCGCTTCTTTGCTTCGAAGTAATTGTACTCGCACTTATTATCGCCGCTGTCAGCTATGCCGCAGTGACGCTTCCTTATTCAAAAAAGCAGCTCATTGATGAACAGGCTATTTTCGAAAACTCATCGGTCCAGGAGAAGTATATTGCTGCGATGGCGTATTTCCCGCTCAATGCTGTTACTGATACAGCTCCTGCCGATTCAGCTGATGCAGCCGCTGCCGGCCAGGATACGGCAGATACGACGACCGAGACCGCTTCTGCTGATACGGCAGCAGATCCCGCCCAGACTACGGCGGCAGGCAATCCCGCGCCCGTTATTGCTACAACGGCAGAGCCGAAGGTGTCTGCTACGAGCGGCTGATTGTTCGCATAAATCTCTCTGATAACTTACTTATCCGGATTGAATGACGCCAGAGGATTGCTTTCTATGGCTTTCTGGAGCTGTTCGTCATCTACGTGAGTATATATCTCGGTAGTTGAAATGCTCTGGTGTCCCAGAATCATCTGAAGATTTCGTATGTCGACGTGTCCGTATTTATACATGAGAGTAGCTGCCGTGTGGCGAAGTTTGTGAACTGAATAGACTCTCGTATCAATTCCGGCCTGTTCAAGCAGACGCTTTATGGTTATCTGTATCATATCGTCAGAAATGCGTGTACCGCGCTTAGAAATGAAGAGCGCTTTTCCGGCTTCCGGTTTGATTTTTATAGTCTCTCGCTTTACGTACCAGTCATCTAAAGCCTTCAGACAGGCATCATTCAGATATATGGTGCGCTCTTTGTTCCCTTTGCCGATAACTGTGAGGGTTGTTCCGTGAATATCGTCTGTGTCAATTCCTCTCAGCTCCGAAAGACGCATTCCGCAATTAAGAAACAGAGTAAGCATGCAGTAATCGCGCTCACTCGATTCTATAGGCGAATCATAGGCCACCTTGAGAAGCTCACGGCTCTGGTCCAGTGAAAGATACTTCGGATTGCGACGCCCTATTTTCGGAGTCTCAAGATCATAAGCCGGATTTGATTCTATCAGGTGCTTCTTTGAATGGAGATACTTGAAAAAACTGCGAAGCGACGCGACATGCCTCGCCCGTGAAGCATTTGACTGCTTGCGGCTCCGTGAAAGCCAGATGATAAAGGCCAGAAGGTCATCAGTCGTGACTTTGGACAGAAGGTCAATATCAACATCAGATACATCTATTTGGTCTTCAGCTGTATCTTTCGCGACCATTCCGTGGTCCTGCTTGAAGAAACGCACAAAACAAAGAATATCATAGCGGTATTCTTTTACCGTAAGTTCTGAGCGCCCAAGCGCCGCAAGCATATAATTGCAATATTGTTCAAGAATAGGAAACGACTGCAAGCCAGACTCCTTTACATTGTTAACTTTGCTATATTCTAACATAAGAAAAAACAGATTTTTGTTGCCGGTGTACTTGTTATGAAAAAGTCATTGTGATAATATGTGCTTGCTGGAAAAACAAGTGTACACAATACACGGACACAGATGGCAAAACGAATTTGATCGGAGTTTCGGTTATGGGTAAGAAATTGAGAGTAGGCGTCATAGGCGCTACGGGTTATGTGGGGCAGAGGTTTGTTTCTCTGCTTGAGAATCATCCCTGGTTTGAGTGTGTTGCTTTGTGTGCTTCACCCAGGAGCGCAGGGAAGACATACGAAGAGGCGTGCGGTTCACGTTGGAAGATTGATGTTGCCATGCCTGAGTATGCAAAGAAGATGGTTGTATACGGGACAGACAATATTGAAGAATATTGCAGACAGGTTGATTTTACTTTCTGCGCTGTTGATATGAAGAAAGACGAGATTCGCGCTCTGGAAGAGAAAATCGCCAGACTTGAGACGCCTGTTGTCTCTAATAACTCAGCTAACCGCTGGACCAGTGATGTCCCGATGATTATCCCTGAAATCAACAGCGATCATGCGGCGCTTATTGACGCTCAGCGCAAGAGACTCAATACGTCCAGAGGCTTTATCGCAGTCAAGCCAAACTGCTCTATTCAGAGCTATGTTCCTGCACTTACGCCTTTCAGAAAGAACGGTATCAAAGCAATTTCTGTCTGCACATATCAGGCTATATCCGGCGCCGGAAAAACTTTCGCCGACTGGCCCGAGATGGTAGGCAATGTTATTCCTTATATCGGCGGTGAAGAGGAGAAATCCGAGAAGGAACCGCTTAAGGTCTGGGGTAAATTTGCCGGCGATCATATTGAACTTGCCGGTGATACCGTAATTTCAGCCCAGTGCTACAGGGTCGCTGTTCAGGAAGGTCATACGGCTGCCGTAAGCGTTACATTCGAGAACAAGCCTTCAATTGACGAGATGATCAAGGCATGGTCAGAGTTCGAGAGCGAAGCGGTAAAGCTCAATCTTCCGTCCGCACCAAAACATTTTATTCAGTATATAGCAGAGGATAACAGACCTCAGCCTAAGCTTGATGCAATGTTTGAGAACGGGATGGGTGTATCCGTTGCAAGGCTTCGCGAAGATAATCTGTTTGATTATAAGTTCGCTTGTCTGTCACATAACACGTTAAGAGGTGCGGCAGGCGGCGGAATGCTTACGGCGGAGCTTCTCACGGCAAAAGGCTATATAACCGCAAAATAAGGAGGAAATTTATGTATTCGATGGACAGTGAGCGATTATATGACGTTTATATGGCAGCTATGGGGATATACATGGTTGTGCTCCTGATAATATCGCTGATTATGATAGTATCACTCTGGTTTATTTTCAGAAAAGCCGGCAGACCGGGGTGGGCGTCTATAGTACCTTTCTACAATAACTATGTGCTTTATGATATTACATGGGGTCAGGGATGGATGTTCCTTCTGCTTCTGATTCCTGTTGCTAACGCTGTAATTCAGATAATTACTTCAGTCAAACTCTGTAACGCCTTTGGTAAGGGCGGCGGGTTCATAGTCGGAATGATATTCCTTCCGGTAGTATTCTACCCGATTCTCGCATTCGATTCGTCTGCTTACATCGGAGTTGACGGCGCTTCAGTCAGCGAGTAATCACAGTAATTAATTCACTTAATATACGCACCGGATTTCCGCAAGAAGCCGGTGCGTTTTTATGTTCCCTATATCGCGTAGAAATCAAGCTGCAGATGAATCATATCAAAGCTTTTGGTGAATTGAAGAAAACAGATATAGACGATGTAATTTACCATATTGCCGGGCTAAACTCAAAAAACATGTAAGTGCGGAGGTGTCAATTGTAAAACAGAAACAGCAGAAATCAGCGCAGAGCGGTGCGGCAGCTCTCTTGAGCACAGTTTTTGCAAAAAAACTCTTGACTATCCGAAAAGTTATTTATATACTATTCAAGCGCTTTGAGAGAAGCGGCTGCGTAAGTGTTTACGTGGGCCTTTAGCTCAGTTGGTCAGAGCTCCCGGCTCATAACCGGTTGGTCCTGGGTTCGAGTCCCCGAAGGCCCACCATTTACACTTAAGCTTCAATATTTGGGAAGATTCCCGAGCGGCCAAAGGGAACAGACTGTAAATCTGTCGTCAGTGACTTCGATGGTTCGAATCCATCTCTTCCCACCAAAAAGATTGTCGGAATTCCGGCAATCTTTTTTTTGTCTGATATACAGTTGACATAACCGCATTTATCATTAAAATGATAATGAATATCAATTTCAAATTATGAGGCTCAGTATGACGATCAAACCAAAAGGTTCTTACAACACAAAACAGTCCTGTGAGATACTTCAGTACATTAAGAATAACGAGGGCAGGCACCTTACCGCTCAGGATATTGTTGACTATTTTCATGAGCATGGAACGAATGTCGGTGCTGCTACAGTATACAGACGACTTGACAGACTCACAGGCGACGGACTGGTCAACAAATATATAATTGATGACAAGAGTCCGGCCTGCTATGAATTTATCGGTGATTCAAACTGCTGTGTCGGTACATGTTATCACATGAAGTGCGAATCGTGCGGGAGATTGTTCCATCTGAGCTGCGATGAGATTGACGGTTTTTTCGCGCACGTAAAAAAAGATCACGGATTTGTACTGGACCCGAAGAGAACGGTATTTTACGGGCTTTGCACAGAGTGCTCTGCAAAGGCGGTGTGATTATGTCATTGATTTCAGCACAGAATCTTACTATCGGCTTTGAAGACAGGACGTTATACAGAAATCTGTCTTTTGATATCAATGCCGGTGACTATTGTTTTGTTATCGGCGAGAACGGGGCGGGAAAGACCACACTGATGAAGACTATCCTGGGGCTGAGAAAGCCTGTTTCCGGCTCTGTTACCACGTCAGACGGCCTTAAGCCGGATGAGATAGGATATATGCCTCAGCAGACTGTAGTTCAGCGAGATTTCCCGGCTTCTGTAAGCGAGATTGTCATGTCAGGGTTCATAGGAAAGCTCGGCAGACGCCCGTTCTTTACGGCGGAACAGAGAAGACTTGCGTACAGCAATATGGAAAGGCTTGGCGTAAATGACCTTGCGAGAAAATGTTACCGCGAGCTGTCGGGCGGCCAGCAGCAGAGAGTGCTTCTGGCGAGAACGCTTTGTGCTGCTTCCAGAGTGCTTCTGATGGATGAACCGGTAGCCGGACTTGACCCTTATGTTACCGAAGAATTCTACGGACTTGTAAGCGGGCTTAATCGCGAAGGAATTACCATAATAATGATTTCCCACGATATACCGGCGGCGAAGAAATACGCTACGCACATACTTCACGTAAAGGATGAACCTTCATATATGACAAAGGACGATTATTTCAAAAGAGGTCACGGCGCTGACTTCTCGATTGTCAGAGACGGAGGTGATTGCTGATGGATATTGTCATTCAATATCTTGCTCACCCGTTTGTGAGATATGCATTTATTGTCGGAATACTAATTGCGTTCTGTTCATCTCTTCTGGGCGTAACACTTGTTCTTAAGAGAATGTCTTATATAGGCGACGGTCTGTCACATGTGGCTTTCGGAGCGCTTGCTATTGCGTCGGTTCTGAAGTTGTCAGACAACATGATTATCATACTTCCGGTTACTGTTCTTTGCGCTGTGCTGCTTCTTGCGGCGGGGCAGAACACGGTTATCAAAGGCGATGCTGCTATCGCAATGCTGTCTGTCGGAGCGCTTGCTTTCGGTTATCTGCTTATGAATATATTCTCGACGTCGAGTAATCTTGCAGGGGATGTATGCAGTACACTGTTCGGTTCAACGTCAATACTTACGCTCAGGCAGAATGAGGTCTACCTGTGCCTTGTGGTATCGGTTGTCGTTGTGATAGTTTTTGTTCTGTTCTACAACAAGATTTTCGCTGTGACATTCGATGAGAATTTCGCGAAAGCGAGCGGTGTCAGAGTCGGGTTTTATAATGTTCTTATTGCTGTGATCATTGCTGCCATTATCGTTATGGCGATGAATCTTGTCGGTTCGCTTCTGATATCGGCACTCGTGATTTTTCCTGCAATGGCTTCGATGCGTGTGTTCAAGAGCTTCAGGGCGGTTACAATATCTTCTGCGGTTTTCTCGGTTGTATGCGCAGCATCCGGCATTATTATCTCAATAATCGCTCAGACTCCGGTCGGTGCCACAATTGTCGCCTGTGATGCGGTGATGTTCGGATTATTCTGTGCATTGGGCAGAATAACAGGAAAGTAAAGGCAACGCGGCATCAGAGCACTCTGGATTTGCGGTCTGACTCGTTTTTCCTTCTTCTGATAATCTTCCTTCTGAATATCAGCATGCAGATTACAAGGACGAGAATAAGTCCTGATATCGCCGCGAATGTTATAAGAATTTTGCGGACTTGAGTAAGTCCCGTATTCTTCACCGGCGTTATCTCAACAACAGAATTCTTCTGGAGTATCTGAACAGTCAGAGCACCGACGATATAGTTCTTGTCTGTATAGCATTTGCATATCGGGATATTGATTGTCTGTTCATTGGCGTTCTCGTCAATTATCACAGATGACAGGTCGATCTTGTCGGTTGAACCGAGCTGCGCGCGCGCGGAAGTTGTAGTCACATACGCTGACATTGCCACGGTCTGTTCCGATACATACAGATTTGTCTCAGCCAGCAGATCGTCAATCTGGAGACGCGCCTGGTCGATTATTCCGGAATATTCGTCTTCTGTCACAGGCAGTGTTGTGTAATTGCTGTAACCATACTCGAAAAGGTGTATCAGGTCAGCATATCTTACTTCAGGGTCTGCCGCATTGAAAACGACTCCGATGAGTGTGTGTCCGTCTTTCCTTGCAGCCGCACACAGAGTATAGCCGGCAGTATCGGTAAATCCGGTTTTGCCTCCGATGTAGTATTCATAGCCATACTCCGTTGTACAGATAAATCTGTTGGCATTGGTGAGTTCGCGCGCATCGGAATACTTGTTGGTTGCATTGATGGTATAGGAGTAAGTTCTTGATATCTCAGAATATGAAGTGTTGGTGACGGCTTCCTTGAGAATCAGGCTCAGATCATAAGCAGTTGTTAGGTTGTCGGGGTTGGCATAACCGAATGCCGAAGAAAAGTGTGTATTGAGGCATCCGAGCTCTGTTGCCTTATCGTTCATCATGTTGCAGTAATTTTCTTCGGTTCCGCCGATATACATACCGAGTGCCAGTGAACAGTCATTCGCTGACTTGAGAACGGCCCCGTAAATCAGATCTTTTACTGTTATTTCCTCACCTTCCTGAAGCCCAAGCTTTACATAGTCACCGGACAGCTGATTGAAGCGCGTCGCCATATCCGGAGTAATTGTTACGACTTCTGTCATGTCGAGATTCTCAAGCGCAAGAAGAACAGTCATGACCTTTGTCATTGAAGCAGGTTCTTTCTGAACGTCATAATTCTGTCCCTGAAGTACAGCTCCCGAATCCGCATCGTAGAGAATGTATGCGTCGGCGGACACAACAGGTGCATCGGGCATTGTCTCCGACAGAAGGTCAGTTCTCTGCTCATTCTGTGAAACTAAATTGTCGTCAGGATTATCAAAATCATCATTTACCGCAAGTGTTGTTAGCGGAAGTGACATAACAGTAATAAGTATGGCCAGTACAGCTGAAAGCAATGCCTTCTTTGAGCGGTTGTTGTATATCATATAAACCCCGTTTTTTTTTATAGCGCCATTATTTTAAAACTTTATAGATAAAAATACAAAGATGTTGAATTATTTTGTATAATCAGTTGAGAAAAAACATAGGAAGTTATATAAGAATGGCTATTGTTAAGGTAACTGAATCAGATATCAGTGAGTTCACCGCGGCGATGAATGAACTTTGCGAGTATTTTGCCGCTTTGTCCGCACGTAAAGGACGGCCGCTGACATTTAATCTGCTTACATACGGATGTCAGCTCAATGAAGCTGACAGTGAGAAGCTTTCCGGCATGCTGAGACAGATGGGGCTTGAGAGTGTCGGCGGTTCGGATGATGAACTTGTATTTGCTGACGTTGTGCTTATGAATACATGCTCTGTCAGACAGAATGCGGAGAAACATCTGTTCGGCAACCTCGGTGTCTTTAAGACAGAGAAGAAACAGAACAGCGATTCCATAATAATCTGCTGCGGCTGTATGATGAAGGTACCTGAGAATGTTGAACGCATACAAAAGTCATATCCTTTTGTTGACCTCGTTTTCGACCCTCAGCAGCTTCACAGGTTTCCGGTGCTTCTCAGAGATTCCGTAAGGTCTCGCCGACAGCTAGTCAATATCGGCTCGATTGACTATATAGCTGAAGACGACTTCTTCCCGATAGACAGGCAGCGCAGGTTCAGGGCGCTTGTCCCGATAATGTACGGCTGCAATAATTTCTGTACTTACTGCATTGTGCCTTACGCACGCGGCCGAGAGCGCTCCAGAAACTTTGATGAGATTGTAAGAGAACTTGAGAGTCTGGCAAAACAAGGCTATAAGGAGATTATGCTCTTAGGTCAGAATGTCAATTCTTACGGCAACGGCTCAGAAGACGGCAAGACGTTCGCGGATTGCCTGAGAGCTTGCTCTGATATCAAGGAATTCTCCAGGGTCAGGTTTATGTCATCGCACCCTAAGGATCTGTCTGATGAGGTTATTGAACTGATGGCCGAGCGTTCAAATATCGAAAAGCATCTCCATCTTGCAATGCAGTCGGGCTCTGACGAAGTGCTTCGACGTATGAACAGGCCTTATACGATAGATGATTATATGAGAATTGTGGATTTGTTCAGACAAAAGGTTCCGGACGGTTCGCTTACTACAGATATTATTGTAGGATTTCCGGGAGAGACGGAGAAAGATTTCGAAGATACCCTTACAGCTGTTAAGCGCGCGGCTTTTGACGCTGCATTTACCTTTCAGTATTCGGTAAGGCCGGGAACAGCGGCCGCATCTTTTGAGCCAAAGGTTCCTAAGGAAGTTGTAACCGAGCGTTTCGGAAGGCTTGTTGAATTGCAGAACGCACTTGCCTATGAATCAAACTGCCGTAAAGTCGGGAGATCAGAAGAGGTGCTCATTGAAGGTGTAAGCAAGGCCGGCAGGGGGACTTACAGCGGCAGAACGATGTCTAACCATCTTGTGAATTTTACCATACCTGACAGCCTTATGATAAAGGACCAGTCAGATACGCTTGAAGGCAGGCTTGCTGTTATTAATATCGAACGTGCCAGACCTTATTCTGTAGACGGTGTTATGGAGAGAATTATAAATGAGTGAGATAGCAGGTCAGGAAAATAATGAGCATGAATTGTTGCATCTGTCTGACATGAATGCGGATGAACTGTCGCCGATGATGCAGCAGTACAAGAAAATGAAGGAATCTCTCGGAGAGACATTTCTGTTTTACAGACTTGGTGACTTTTATGAGATGTTTTTTGATGATGCCATCAAGGCATCCAGGATTCTTGAACTGGCATTGACAAGAAGAGACTGCGGCAACGGAAAACGCGCGCCGATGTGCGGTGTGCCGTTTCATGCGTATCTTTCATACGCTGCAAAGCTTGTTTCTTCCGGCTACAAGGTTGCAGTGTGCGAACAGCTGGAAGACCCGGCGCTCGCGCAGGGTCTTGTCAAGCGCGGGCTTATCAAGATAATGACTCCGGGAACCATGACCGAAGGCGCGTCGATTGACGACAGAACAAACAATTACCTGATGAGCATAATGTGTATCGGTTCGCAGTTCGGAGTTGCGGTTGCGGATATTTCCACCGGTGAGTTCGAGGCGACTCAGCTTACGGCGACTGATAACGGAGAGCATCTTATGAATCTCCTGTCACGCTTTTCACCGTCAGAAATCATATATAACAAAGCGTTTGAGGATACACCGGAATATAAGACCATAGCTTCGGTCACTTCAATTGCATTGACTTTGCGTTCTGACCGGGAGTTCGCATCGGACACGGTTCAATCGTCTGATACCAGAGTATCGGGTCTGGACAGATTCAAGGATTCAATGATGCTGATGTCGGCCTGCGGTGCCCTTATATCGTATGCGACTCAGACGCAGACGGAAGAAGTCATGCACCTTAAGGTCATCAACTGTTTTGCGGTATCTGACTGTATGGAACTGGATTATTCCACGAGGACTAATCTTGAGCTGACGCAGACAATCAGGACAAAACAGAAGCGCGGGTCGCTTTTGTGGGCTGTTGACCGCACCAAGACCGCTATGGGCGCGAGATTGCTGCGCAAGTGGGTGGAAGAACCGCTCATCAGCGTAAAATCAATCAACCTGAGACTCGACGCCGTAGAAGAGGCTGTGACCAGATACATTGCCCGTCAGGAGATTATCGAGGGGTTTTCCGGACTTTATGATATTGAGAGGCTCGCCGGCAAAGTTTCGCTCGGAAGCTGCAATGCGAGGGATCTGCTGTCGCTGCGGAACTCGCTCGCCAAGCTGCCGTTTATCGTAAACAGCTGCAAAGTCTTCAGCCACGGGGTGTTCAAACAGATTAACTCGATGCTTGACCCGCTTACAGATTGTTATGAGCTGCTTCTGAACAGCATCAACGAAGACTGCCCGGTAACGGTAAAGGACGGGGACATCATAAAGCGCGGTTACAATGATGAATGTGATGAGCTTTATGAGATTGCGACAAATGCCAAATCCTATATCCTGCAGCTTGAGGCCGCTGAACGCGAGAAGACAGGAATAAAGAACCTGAAAATATCATACAACAAGGTGTTCGGTTACTATATCGATGTTCCAAGAAGTCAGGCTGATAAAGTGCCTGAAGAGTACATAAGGAAGCAGACACTCGTTAATAACGAGAGATTTATTACGCCTGAGATAAAAGAGCTTGAGACCAGAATTTTGTCCGCTTCGACAAAGAGAGTGGCGCTTGAGTATGAGCTTTTCATGTCTGTACGTCAGAAAGTCAATGAATGTTCTCAAAGACTTTTCGATACCGCCAGAGGCATAGCGCTGGCAGATGTCATCGTGTCACTTGCCGAGCTCGCAGAGAGTGAGAACTACACAAGACCTGTTATAGACGATTCCGAAGTTATCGATATCAGGGGCGGGAGACATCCGGTTGTCGAAAAGATGCTCGCCGGATCACCGGCCGGTTTTGTCCCAAATGATATAGTCCTTGACGAAGAACGCCGCCTTATGGTGCTAACGGGTCCCAATATGGCGGGCAAATCAACTTATATGAGGCAGACTGCACTTATTGTTCTTCTTGCTCAAATCGGTTCGTTTGTACCTGCGCAAAGTGCCCGCATCGGTCTTGTCGACCACATATTTACAAGAATCGGAGCTTCGGATGATATTTCTACAGGACAGTCAACGTTCATGGTGGAGATGAGTGAAGTCTCATATATTCTGAAAAATGCCACGAGGAAGAGCCTTCTGCTGCTTGATGAAGTGGGACGCGGAACCAGCACCTATGACGGTCTGTCTATCGCGTGGGCGGTGATTGAATACATTATCGATCCGAACGTTCTTTACAGCAGAACGATCTTCGCGACTCACTATCATGAGCTTAACCAGCTTCAGCGTCTGTCTCGCGGTATTTTCAACAATCATGTAGATGTCAGGGAGAACACTGACGGAGTTGTTTTCCTCCATAAGATAGTGGACGGCGGAACTTCAGATTCTTACGGAATAGAAGTTGCACGACTTGCGGGACTGCCGGACGATGTCCTTGAACGCTCAAAATCTATACTGAAAGAGCTTGAACGCATCGGCAGATTCAAGGTCAAGGGCAACCGTGACTCTTTCGACGAGAGCGGAGCTGAACTGTCATCTGATGTCATGCCGGGACAGGAATCATTCTTTAATCCCGATAATGTTGTATACCGCAAGGAAGACAAGGTGCGCAAGGTAATCAGCGAGACAGACGTCTCCCGCCTGACGCCTATTGAAGCGATGAATATTTTGTATGAGCTTACCGAGATAGTATCGGGGGAGTCCGGAAATGGGAATAATTAACGTACTTGATACAAAGACGGCAAATGCGATTAAGGCCGGAGAAGTAATAGAAAGGCCTGTATCCGTGGTGAAGGAGCTTTTCGATAATGCCGTAGACAGCCGTGCCACGAGAATTACAGTAGAGTTCTCAGGCGGCGGAATTGCATTTATCCGGGTGACGGACAACGGTGTCGGAATGGACAGCGAAGATGCACGGAAAGCATTTCTCATACATGCGACTTCAAAGCTGAGTAAGATAGACGACATATTAAGTCTTACGACAATGGGTTTCAGGGGCGAGGCACTCGCTTCCATTGCCGCCTGCAGCGATGTTACGCTTGTAACAGGGCAAAGCGAAGGAATTGCGACAAGAATTACATATGAGGACGGGAATTATACGGGAAGCGAGAGCTGCAATGCCGCAGCGGGAACCACCGTTGAGGTAAGACATCTTTTCGCGAATTATCCCGCCAGGTACAAATTTCTGAAGAAAGATTCGACGGAAGGAATGTATATTACCGGAATTATCGAAAAGTTAGCGGTCGTAAATCCTTCAATCTCGGTAAAACTCGTCAAAGACTCAGAGGTGCAGTTTACGACGCCCGGAACAGGCAGCATGCTCGACGCTGTCTACGCGGTATACGGCAAACAGACAGCAAATGCGCTAATTCCGGTCGATTACCATATGGAAAGCTATACATTGTCCGGATTCTGCGGCAATACTTCATATGTCCGCGGCAACCGCGGCCTTCAGTGCATATATGTCAACGAACGCGTTATCCGGAGCAAAACCATAACCGCGGCAATTGACGAGGCTTATAAGAATGCAGTTATGAAGAACCGCTTTCCGGTTTGTTTTCTTAAGATTGACTGCGCGCCGGGAAGTGTTGATGTCAACGTACATCCGCAGAAGGCTGAAGTCAGATTTGAGAATGATTCAACCGTGTTTAGGCTTGTCTGCAACGGCATACGCGACGCATTGAACGGAAGCGGACAGGCAGGTTTTGATTTTCTGGGCGCACAGAATAACGGCAAAGACGGCGTCAATATCAGCCGGGAGCCGGTAAGCAACGCAGGCACACAGATTCGTATGGATGTCCATAAGCTGACAGATTCTCCTTCAAGGATCTCAGACTCTGACTTCAGAGCCTCCGGTTCAGTTGCAGGCGATTCTGCCTCCGCTTCAAAGCTGCTAAAGATACTTTCCGCTTTTAAGCCGAATCCTGACGAAATTAGCCGGGAGACACAAGGGTCATATACCGAAGACCCAGTAACTGTAAAGCCGGATGTCAATGAAGCCGATGACCGCAATTCTGCAGAACGTATTATAGAGTCAGAAGATACTGATGATGATATCAGTCTGCTGAGAAAAGCAGATTTTGTGGGTTTTCTGTTTACAACATATATGATTTTCCAGAGTGAAAGCGACGTTTTCTTTGTGGATCAGCATGCGGCGCATGAGAGAATTCTGTATGAGAAATATATGGCGAAAATGAAGCCGGGAACAAAGCCCGACGATATTGAGTCTTTGCTTGTTCCTCAGATAGTGCCCGTCAGTGCGCAGGACTATGCTTTTATCTCAGATCACATTGATGATTTTGCTGATAACGGATTTGAAATTGAACTGTTGGGTGACAGGGAGATTGCGCTGAGAACTATGCCTTTCGGGACAAAATCGTCTCCGGCGACGGTTTTCGAGCAGATAATGGATGATCTTAAAAAAGATGTTCCCGCCAAATCACAGATATGGTATGCCCTTATGCAGACGACAGCCTGCAAGGCGGCAATCAGGGCCGGAGAAGTGATTACAAGGGAAGAGGCACTGTCTCTTGTCGATTCAATGACCAGGCTTGACGACCCGTATCACTGCGCGCATGGCAGACCGACGTTCTTCAGGATTTCCCGCAGAGATTTTGAGAAGAATTTCAGGAGAATAGTGTAAGTCATGATAAATATCAGCGATTATCTTCAAGGTTACAGATATATTCCGATCATCACAGGACCGACTGCGAGCGGCAAGAGTTCTCTTGCCCTGGATCTGTGCCGTGCGGACGGCGCCGAGCTTGTCTGCGCAGATTCGATGCAGATATACAGAGGACTTGACATAGGCACTGCAAAAGACACTCCGGAAGAGATGCGTGAAATCAACCATCACATGTGTGACATCATCAGCCCCGGGACCTGTTACTCTGTGAATGACTATATAAGGGATTGCACAGCAGCAGTAATGGGCATTCTTGAGCGCGGCGTGCTGCCTGTAATTTGCGGAGGAACCGGTCAGTATATATCGGCATTGTGTCACGGAACAAGCTTCGGCGTTGATGCAGCGGCAACTGCCAGAACTGACGAGCTTGCCGATGAGTATAACAGAGACGGAATCGACGGAATATACCAGCGCCTTAAGGAATGTGATCCCGATGCAGCTTCGAAAATACATCCGAACAACACCAGACGAGTTATTCGCGCACTCGCCGTATATGAAGCGACAGGGAAAACCTTTACTGAGAAAAACAGCGTATCAATGGTCTCAGGTCCTGTTTTCCCGTTCCGTGTTTTTATGATTAATCATGACCGGAGCATTCTTTATGACAGAATAAACAGGCGTGTGGAATTAATGATTGATGAAGGGCTTGAAGCCGAGGTATCCAGGCTATATTCCGGAACCGGCATTGACCACAGTTCGACCTGCTTCCAGGCTATAGGATATAAAGAATTTGCTGATTACTTCGAAGGAAGAATGTCTCTGGATGAAGTTAAGTATGACATTAAACTCCGTTCAAGACACTATGCAAAGCGCCAGCTGACATGGTTCAGAGGGATGGGAGATGAGATCATTCTCCTTGAGCCGGTTGCTAATGACATTAATGTAAATAAAATAAATAGCAATATTAGTCAAAGTGAACAGTAAAATTGAGACTAAATTACTTATTCATAAATGAGAATTGTTTAAAATCCTCAAATTTCAGTAAAAAGTTAATTTGGTGTTGAAAACCATATTAATTCTCTGATAAATTAGTGTCATGTTAACAAATAATCAATTCCGGGGGAAGGGAGGATATCATGTTATAGAATATCTGTGAAGACCGACTACTTTGCCAAGTATTTTGCAGCCTTCAGTATTAAAGGGAATGGGAGAGAAGTTATCGTTCTCGGGGAAAAGGTAAGGTGTACCGTTGGAATATCCAAACCTTTTAACTGTAGCTTCATCATCAATCAACGCAGCAATAATATCTCCTTCGTCGCAGGAACTCTGTTTGCGGACAATAATGTAATCGCCGTCAAGTATATGGGCATTTATCATACTGCTGCCCTTAACTTTCAGCATAAAGCATTCTGAACTGCCGATTATTGATTTACTTACCGGAAAACTCTCAGAGTAATCTTCATGAGCCAGAATCGGGACGCCGGCAGTGATTTTACCTACGCAGTAGAGTCTCTGACAATCATTATATTCATCAGTTGCTGCTGATGACTCCGGGTGATACTGCTGCTTAATTATAATTGCTCTTCTGATACCTGGGCGGTATTCAATCTTGCCCATCTCGTCTAATTGCTTAAGATAGGAATGAACTGAAGACGTCGACTTGAGACCGACGCCTGCACAGATGTCTCTGACTGAAGGTGATATATTGTGATCCTTAATGTAATTGCAGATATAATTATAGACTCTATCAATTGACTTTGCGGATTTGGATTCTTCTGTGTGGTCTGACATGTTGTCGCCTCCAAACAAATTTTCTTTTTTTAATTCTAACACTAAATATCGAACTGTCAAACAATTGTTTGGATATACTTAAGAGGGGTATTCATTATGGACAATTTATCTAATATTGAGGACAGACTCAAGCGGCTTAAGAAAGACCTTTGCATTACAAAAGCCGATACGTCTGATTTTTATACTGAACTTATGCAGGTCTATCAGGATAAACGCGATTCAATTATTGACATATATGCAAAGCTGTATTCGCCCGCTTCAACTTCATTAAGGGAAGAAGGTTACTCGTCAGATCCATTATGTTCGGGGACAATGACTCAGCGTATGCTGGCCTTTTCGAGCGGATACGACAATTTCATTGAAGGAATCGAGGAACGCTACAGAGGAGAGATTATGCGTAAGAGACAGGCGCTGGATCTGTTTTCAAAGATGCTGTCACTCCCTTATCCATCGTCGAAAATCCTTTATCTCGCATACTATAAACTATCGTCTCCGGACGACATTATTCATGTGATGTATATAAGCAGGTCTTCTTATTTCAGATATAAGAGGACTGCAATCAATCAGCTTAAGGAACTTTTCGAGATATAATTCATTCCCGGGACTATGAATGATATAATCTATAAATAGTTTCTGGAGGAATAATGAGAGATAACGGTTCTGTAAATACTGGTTTAGGCGATAAACTGAGCGCATTCTGGGGTTCTTCGGTTAGAGCAACTGTGCGTCTGATTAAAAATATCATTCCGCGCGGAATCAGTCTCATAAGAAGAAGAATTCATGAGATTAAGAACAGACCCCAGCGTAAAGACATATCAAAGGTTTATGTTCTTGTAGGATATACAACGAAGAAACACGTTGATGACAAATTCAACGCGGAGAGACGGATGATTATCTTGCGCAGGGGGCTTCTGACACTTATATTTGTCCTTCTTATGTTTATTGCAGTTAACAGATTCATTTCAGCCGTCAATTATGGCGAGCTCAGTCAGATGTTCGGTTTTGACTCTATTACTGATTTTGTAAAGAATGATCCGTTCTCGTCTTCAGATAAGAGCATCACAGCCACGGCAGATACACAGCAGCTTTCTTCTGATATAAACGGAACTGATGAAAGTGCCTAAAATGAAAGTTGCATAGTGTTAACTTTCATTATCATTTTTCTATTGCACATCTTTAAAACTTGTACTAATATTTACCCGTTAAGTTTTGACGCTGCTTACGGCATAAGCATTTTGTCAAAATATGAATTTTTTGCTTACCAATCTTGCATAATTGGAAGCACCAGAAAGGCGGCATTATATGGATTACACAATTGACAATGAGTACCTTAATGGCCTCATGCAGCAGGTTATGGCTAAGAACCCGAATGAACCGGAGTTCTTCCAGGCTGTACATGAGTTCCTTACATCTGTTAAGGCAGCTCTTCCGACACACCCCGAGCTTATCGAGAAGCAGGTTCTTGAGAGAATCGTTGAGCCTGAGAGACAGATTATGTTCAGAGTTGCATGGATTGATGACAACGGAAGAATGCAGATCAACAGAGGCTACAGAATTCAGTTCAACAGTGCTATCGGACCTTACAAGGGCGGTTTGAGACTTCATCCGTCAGTAAACCTCAGCATTCTCAAGTTCCTGGGTTTTGAGCAGATTTTTAAGAATTCCCTTACCGGACTTCCTATGGGCGGTGCCAAGGGCGGTTCAGACTTTGATCCTAAGGGCAAGTCTGATAACGAAGTAATGTCTTTCTGCCAGAGCTTCATGCGTGAACTTTACAGACATATCGGACCTGATTGCGATGTACCTGCCGGTGATATCGGAACAGGCGCAAGAGAGATCGGCTATATGTTCGGTCAGTACAAGAAGATTGTTAATGAGTTCTCAGGAATTCTTACGGGCAAGAAGCTTACTTTCGGCGGTTCACTCGCAAGAACGGAAGCTACCGGCTACGGTCTCTGCTACATGATGGAAGTTCTCCTCGCAAAGAAGATGAATACAACATTTGCAGGAAAGACAGTTGTTATCTCCGGCTCAGGAAACGTTGCCATCTATGCCTGCGAGAAGGCTACACAGCTTGGCGGCAAGGTTGTTGCGCTTTCTGATTCCAACGGATATATCTATGATGCTGACGGAATCAAGCTTGACATCGTCAAGGACATCAAGGAAGTCAGAAGAGCAAGAATCAGCGAGTATGTTAAGGCTGTACCTTCAGCTAAGTATACTGCAGACTCCAACGGATCAAAGGGTATCTGGACAATCCCTTGCGACATCGCTCTTCCTTGCGCTACACAGAATGAGCTTAACCTTGATTCTGCAAAGAAGCTTGTTGCAAACGGTGTCAAGGTAGTAGGTGAGGGCGCTAACATGCCTACAACACCTGATGCTATCGCATACCTCCAGGATCAGAAGATCTTCTTTACTCCCGGTAAGGCTTCCAACGCCGGCGGTGTTGCTACTTCCGGTCTTGAAATGTGCCAGAACAGCGCAAGACTGTCATGGACTTTTGAAGAAGTTGACGCTAAGCTCAAGGACATTATGGTAAACATCTTCAACACAATCGATGCTACAGCTGCTGAAGTCGGCTGCGAGAACAATTACGTTGTTGGTGCCAACATTGCAGGCCTGCTCAAGGTTTCTGATGCTATGATTGCACAGGGCTGCATCTGATAACAGACAACTAAATAAATTAATAAACGCCATTGTTAGCCGCTTGTATCATCTGATGCAGGCGGCTTTCATATTCTGTAATGATGCTTTCAGTATATTAATGCAGTAACCGGTAATAGAAATCGTGATTATCGATAAACCGATATCTGCGCAGGCGTTGTGCATAAGATGAACATAAATAAACCCGCTCCTCGGCTGATTTCCCGGGAGCGGGTCTATTTATTATCAATATGTGTTTCTTTTGTAATTTGTATTTCCGTAATCTGTATTACGGATTGATTGTTGACTTGTCAGCCTGTGATGCTCTTACCATGCAGATGTATGATTTGCCTCGGTTGACCTGAATCGGCTGTCCGGCTTCGTTTAAGACCACAATCGGATCATTTACGGAAGCCTTTGACCATGTGACATTGACTATCTTGCCGTCGCAGATGTAATATCCGGAACCGCCTTCGTCAAGGAAATAATCGGTGCGGTAATTGTCTGATGCGGCAGCGACTCTTGCATAGAGCACGAAAACGTTCTTAACAGCGAGCTGCTGACCGTTTGTCTCGTCAATCTGAGGGTCTCCGTACTGGCTCTTATAGTAGAGTCCGTCAGTTGCATTGTATTCGAAGAGGGCGTCATCGTTATTTCCTGAGAAATAAACGTTTATGCTCGAACAGGTCTGCGTTGCCTGCGTGATGTCAGTGGAATTGTCCGGAACGAAGTTAAACAGCAAAGGTGTCTCGGCTTCTCCTGTCTCTCTGACAATATTCTTATAAGTCATAGCCTCTACGAGATGTGCCCCGTCTGTTACGGCAGTGTGTTCTATCGCACGCTTGGAAGCCCAGGTCTTGTCTCTCCAGAAGTATGTATGATTCGGAAGGTCGACATATCCGTCTTCATAATCTGAAGACGAATACTTGCCTGCGCTCAGATAATTACCGTCGATATGAGCTATATCGTTTGTTGTAAAGAACGATACCGCCCGCGGTTCGCGACCGAAGTGAATGAATATCGAATTGTTCCCTGCGGCAAGAGAGGCGGAAATAATTCTCGCGCTTCTGATTGAGCCTATCTCAGGAACCTTGGATACGTCAGCGAAAACGGCCAGCAGTCTGGTGATTCCGCCTTCTGTCTCGTACTCGTAGATCGCATCTGCAGCTGAGATACCGCGCTGCGGCATTGCTGCATAAACGTTGTTGACTACAATTGAAACGCTCTTCATGCCGACATTCGCAGGATCCATGTCCTGAATTCCGGTAATTGGATTGATTGCCATACTGTTGTTCGGGTCATAGAGGCCGGTCGTCGTTGCAACTGTAGCCTGTGCTGTTGTTGTCTCCGTCACGGATTCCTGCGTCGTTGCTGTCTCAGATGCCGCAGCTGTTGTTTCAGCTGCATCTTTCTTACATGCTGTGACAGACAGCAAAAGCATAAGAATCATGATGGGTACTGCTATTTTTGTTTTCTTCATATGTGAACCTCTCACAAATTGATAATGAAATTATACCATTCTTTTTATTCTCAACACTTAATATCATTGCTGTTTTGAAATAACAGAAGAGATGATATAATACTAAAGAAATTTGGAAACATTTCCCAACAAAAGGAGATATACGAATTATTATGAGTAATAAAGGCTATGTTTCTTCCGGCGCCAAGCCAAAGAAGAAGTCAAAAGCACTGAGAAACTTTATTAGGGTACTTGTGGCCGTGCTTGGTCTTGCCATGGGATGTGTACTTTATTTTGTGTATATTTTCGGCGGCACATATGTGAGTGTGCCTGTTGTCAGTGAAGATGAGTATGATACCGTCGCTCTGTCTGCGGACGGAAGCACAACGGGCGGGGATGTTACTTCTGACTGGACGGCAGGCGGACACACAAGGCTGTATTACAATCCGGACCATCCGATAATCAAGGTTGACCAGAAAGATCCCGATGTTGAGAATGTACTTGTTTTCGGTATCGACTCGCGCGGTACTTCTGATTATCAGTGCAGAACTGATGCAATGATTGTTGTTTCTATTAATAAGAAGGATAAGACGACGAAGCTGATATCTCTGATGAGAGATACCGGCGTATATATAGGCGATACAGATGCATCGGCGTCGTCGTCACTCGACAAGCTCAATGCCGCTTATGCTTATGGCGGTGTCGGTCTTATGATAAATACCATCAACCGTTCATTCGGACTGGACATTCAGCGTTTTGTAATGCTCGATTTCGGAAGCTCCGCTGATATCATTGATTTATGCGGTGGTGTTCAGATAGATGTGTCAGCTGATGAGGTTAAATATGCCAATCATTTCATCGGGGAGATGAATGTTCTTAACGGCACAGATTCTCCGCTTCTGACAACAAGCGGTCTTCAGCATCTTGATGGTATTCAGGCTACTTCATGGGCGAGAATCAGATACCTTGATTCAGATTTTGTAAGGACTTCAAGACAGAGGACAATTGCTACCGCGCTTATGGGCGAGGTTGCCGATATGTCATATTTCAGACAGGTACAGCTGCTGAATGACTCAGCAGGTGTTTTCGAGACGAACATGATTTCACTTGACCTTATGAGGGTCGCAATGAACGGACTCGGCGGCGTACATTCGATTCAGGAGTACAGAGTTCCTGCGGATGGACTTTATACCGTTCAGAGCAATCCCTGGATGATGAAGATTGATTTTACTAAACAGAATGAGCTTTTAAGTGCTTTTATTTGGGGTGACAACAATGAGTAAGACAATAGCTACATGTATCGCTGAGACAAATCAGGAACTCAATAAACCGCAGGAGAATGTATTCTTTCTCACGTTGTCGCGTAAACTTGAAGATTTTCCAAATGAGTTTTTAAGGACGGCGAGATCCACTTCTCCGATTCAGATATGCGCGATTCTGTCGACTATCGGTCCTGACAATCTTTCGGCAGTCCTTAACCTTGAGCTTAATCAGGAACTCGAGCGGATTGTTGCGGCAGCCTCATCCCAGCCGGTTCTCGATTTTGAAGGTTTTTCGAATCAGGTAATTAACAACCTCAACATCAGGGTGTGTAATTTTGCGGCAAACAAGGGTCAGCAGTTTAAGACATCACTAACGATGCTTGTGATTGAGGGAGACATTTTAAGAGTCATTCATGTAGGAGTAACAAAGGCCGTTCTGTTCAGAGATCAGAGAATAATGCTGCTTACCGAAGAACAGACAGTTGCAAGACGTTACGTTCAGATGGGTTCCATATCGGCAGAGCAGGAGAAGACTCACCCGGAGAATATGAATCTTACACAGTATCTGGGCAAGATGCCGCAGGACGGACCTGTCATAGCAGACCGTAAGATTCATTTGAAGTTAAGGGATAATGATGAGCTTTTCCTGATGGGACTCGGTTTATCAAGGCAGATGCCGCCACAGATGCGCAATTCAATCATTGTCAAGCCTATAACAACTGAGGAGAAGACAAAAGAGATTATCGGTTCTGCCGTCAATTACGGAATAAAATCCGGACTTACTCTGATTGATCTTAAGATTGAATCAACGTTCCTTCTTCCGGGCGATGCCGTAATCAACAGCAATCTGGCGAGCGGGGCTGCGGTCGCGGCGGCAGACAGAGCGAGACGCGCAGACGACGATGAAAATTTTACATCCTTTGATGACGACAGAAAGAACGGCAAAGATACCGGCAAGGCTGACTCAGACACAATCAATTTTGTGCCGGGCGGCAACAAGTCAAATGCAGAAGAGCCTGCTCCGATTGTCAACGCCAGGAAAGAGAAGATAATGACTGTTGTTATTCCTATCATCATTTTCTTTGCAAGTGTTGTAGTAGGTTTTGCCGTTATGTTTGCCATCTTTAATATGAAGAATCTTCTTGATTTTACACCGGAGACTTCTGTCTCAGATTCGGTGGCGACAGGCTCTGTTCTTTACGCAGTAAATGACGGGACACCTGTATATTCAGAGGCTTCAACGGATTCAACTGTAATAGCTTCTTTGAACAGAGGCGATGCGGTAACTCTGCAGGAGGCTTCGGACGGCACTTTTAC
>ENA-UOYA01001604-UOYA01001604.1-activated-sludge-metagenome-genome-assembly--contig:-NODE-1604-length-23539-cov-7.158789_pt1 | contig 23539 bp, 31 predicted proteins | sample MGYA00238163_ERZ764804 | MGnify/ENA primary metagenome ERZ764804 (study PRJEB28919, sample SAMN05720223) | activated sludge metagenome | isolation source: Anaerobic digester | place: Hong Kong... | reverse complement strand
AGCCTGAACGACATCTCACACTTCGCGCAGCATCTGCGCGGCATCGGGTGTCAGGCGGTTGGTGCCGAGCGCGAACATCGAGAAGTCCGACTCATCGACCAGATCGATGCGCAGCCCCTCTTCGGTTTCAGTGAAGCGCAAATTCTTGGCGAGCCGCTTCATGTTGGGGCTCGACATCATGCGCATCATCAGCCGCTGCTTGACCTGCTCGAACCGGCGACGGTCAGCCTCCTTGCCCGAGGCTTCCTTGGGTCCACCCACCGCATCGCGCGGAATGGTGAGCGAGCGCGTGCCGGTCTGCCCGGCTGCATTGGGATATTTGTCGGCAGAGACGATGGAAGACCCGCCGAAAAAGCCGTTTCCGCCCGCGCTTTCGGTGCGTGTCATCGCGGTTGTCGGCGCGAAATAGTCGGCAATCGACTTGCGCTGCTTTTCCGTGGTCGCCCCCAGCAGCCACATGAGCAGGAAGAACGCCATCATGGCCGTCACAAAGTCGGCATAGGCCACCTTCCATGCGCCGCCATGATGGCCGCCATGGCCGCCATCGATGATCTTCTTGACGATGATCGGGCGGACCTGGTTCTGCACGCTCATCGCTTAGCGTCCCCGCATGCCGTCAAACACGTCGGCAAAGCTCGGCTGGTTGTGATGCGCAATCCCCGAGCGCGCTGCCTCGATGACGAGCGGAAGCGGATGGCCATGAAGCGACGCGATGATGATCTGCTTCACCACATGGTAGATGGCGGCGTCTTCCTCGATCACGGCCTTGCAGCGGTTCGAAAACGGGCCGACAATGCCATAGGCCAGCAGCACGCCCAGAAAGGTGCCGACAAGCGCGGAGCCGATCATGCCGCCCAGCACCGATGGCGGCTTGTCGATGGAGCCCATCGTCTTCACGACGCCAAGCACGGCAGCCACAATCCCAAGCGCAGGCAGGGCGTCTGAAAGGCCCTGCATGTTCTCAGCCGGGCGCAGCTCATGATGGTGGTGGGCCTTGATGGCGTTGTCCATCACGTCTTCCACCGCATGCGGATCAAGCGTGCCCGATGAGACGACAACAAGACGCAGCGTATCGCAGATCATGTGGACGAGCGTCGGATCAGTCAAAAGCTTCGGGAATTCGCCGAAGATCGCGGACGTATCCGGGCTTTCGATATGCGGCTCGACGGCAACAGGCCCATCGGTGCGCAACATCTTCATCAGCTTGGAGACAAGGAAAATGCAGTCCAGATAGTCCTGCTTCTGGTATTTCGGCCCCTTGAACACCTTGACGAAGCCAGCGCCCAGCGCCTTCAGGTCTGCACCCGAATTGCCGATGATGAGCGCGCCAACGGCGGCGCCACCAATGATGAGCATTTCGTGCGGAAGCGCATGCATGACCGGCGCGAGATTGCCGCCCGTGAAGGCGAAGCCGCCAAACACGAGCCCGAGAAGCACTACAAGACCAATTGCCGGAAACATCGAAAGCGAGACCTGTCCCTGAACAGCAATCCCCACCGGACTGCCTGCCATCACTGTTAGGTAACGGCCAAACGCCGCCGAAGTTGAGGGTTAACGCAAGATGTCGAACAGCGTCTGCTTGCTGATGCGCGCGAACGCGGCCTGCGCTGCTTCAAGCGTCAACTGCTGCGAGTTGAGCTGCGCCACGGCCAGCGTGATGTCGGTATCTTCAAGGCCTGAGCGTTCCGATGCGAGATCAATCTTCTGCGTCGCAAGGCGGTTCTGGAGCGCATCGAGACGGTTCGCCCGCACGCCGACATCCGAGCGGATGGTTGCCACATGTTCGACCATCGCGCTCAATTGCTGCACCGATTGGGAATAGGCAGCCGTGCGCTGTTTGGGATCGCTGATCTCGAGCGCAGCCGCCGCATCGCGCAACTGCTGCGAGAGCGAAACGCCGCCCGTCTGGAAGACCTCGTTTGCCGCAGGAACCGGCGCGATGGTCAGGCTATCCCCCACGGGGATGCTCGGGTTGGAGCCACTCGCAAACAACGGCTGATCAAGACTGCTCTTGGTCGCCGCCATTTCGTCCATTTCGCTGGCGAGCGAGCGAAGCTCGGCCGCAACCCCGGCACGATAGTCCGTCCCCAGCGCGGAATCGCCTGCGGAAACGTAGATCGACTGCGCCTGGACGACTCGGTCCGACAATTGGCTGAGGATCGAATCCGCATGGCTGGCAAGCGACTGACCGAGGGTGACATTGCCTGCCCAGCTTTCGACATTGCCCTGCGCACGCGCCAGTTCCGCAATGCGCGCAGCAGCACCCGGATCGTCCGAGGCGCGCTCGACCCGCTTGCCGGTGGCAATCTGGATCTGCGTCTTCAAGACATTCTGCGCCAGCGTCATCTGGCGACCGATTTCAAGCGAGAGGCGGGTTCCGGTCAGTCCGGGCATATTCGTTACTCCTATCCACCGATCTGCATGATGGACTGCATCATTTCGCGGGCCACCTGAATGACCTGCGCTGCTGCCTGATAAGATTGCTGAAGGCGCGTCAGCTCAATCGCCTCGCGATCAAGATCAACACCGCTCAGTCCGTCGCGGGCTTCATCCGCCGCCGCGCTGCGCGACTGGGTCGACTCCTTGACCAGCTTGGCGGAGGAGAGCTTCTGCGCATGGTCCGAGACAAGCGCGGTCCAGCCGGACTCGATGCCAGACGACCGGCGGGCAGTGTCGAGCGCAACGAGGTTCGCGTTCTGCGAATTGCCGTCGCCCGCAGCGATACTGTCCACCCCGACATCAAGTGCCGCAAGCGTCATCGCGCCATGTGCGCCAAGGGCGAGAAGCGGACCGCCAATTGTGCCATCGGCCTTGCGGCCTGCGGCCTGATTGGAGTTGATGAGATCTGCAAACTTCGTCGCGAGTGCATCCACCTCAGCGCGCTTTTCGGCGATGTCGGTCGCAGCACTCGTCATACCGGCCCAAGCGCCGGACTGCGGAACAATCGTTGATTGCGTGCCATCCGGCGTTTCGACGGAAAATGCGAGCGTCCCATTGGCCGCCGCCGATACGCCAACCTGCGACGCGGTGTCCGCGTTGACGAGCATCTCACCCGATCCACCGACGCGCACCGTAGCGACGCCGTTGAAATCCAGCGAGATGTCCACTGGCATGGTCGACGCGAGATTGGTCAAAAGCCGGTCACGCTGGTCGAGCAGCGAGGCATAGCCGCTCGTGCCCTGCGGGGTCGCAAGGATCGTCTGGTTGACGTTCAACAGGCCTTTGAGATCAGTGTTGACGCTTTTCGCCGACTGCTGCGCCTGACTGACAATGCCGTTGGAGGCATCCTGCAGGCCAGAGGCCGTCGTGCGGAACGAAATCGCGGCATCATCGACCGACTGGAGATAGGCGCTGCGCCGCTCGGTGCTGTTGGGGTCTGCGGCCAGTTCCTGCGCCCGGTTGAACACCGCGCCGACGCGCTGGCCAATGCCGGACTGGCCATCGTCAAGCGCACGCTCGGCGGCGTCCAGCCAATCAAGGCGGGTCGAGGCCTGGCTCGCCAGACCCGTCGCGATGCGCGCCTCGCTGTTGCGCCACTCGTCCGAATAGCGGATCACTGTCGCGTCTTCGATGCGGACAGTACGTCGGGCATAGCCGGGCGTCTGCGCGTTCGCGACGTTGTCGCTGATCGTCGCAAGACCCTGCGTATAGGCCCGCACGCTCGTCAGGCCGAGCGACATGATATCAGTCATCGAACTTCACCTTTTCGCGAAAGTTGCGCTTCCACCAGGGCCGCGATCCCCAATGACCCTGTTGACGCCAGATTGTCCGCCATCTGCTTGTCGGAGAGCTCCCGATAGGTATCGGTCGCGGCTGAGCCGAACAGGTCTTCGCCAAGCTTGGCCTGACGCATCGAACCGATGACCTGCCGCAGGAATACAGCCTCAAAGCCCTCCGCCGCCTTCTTGAGCGACGGGTCGGGCGCTGACGCCGAACGGGTCGAGGCGACGGGCGCGATCACAGGATCACCAGCTCGGCCTGCAAGGCGCCAGCCTGCTTCAGAGCCTGAAGAATGGCCACAAGATCACCCGGCGAAACGCCCAGCTTGTTGATGGCCTTCACAATATCCCCCAGCGAGGCGCCACGGCGGACGAGATACATCGGGTTGCGCGTTTCCTCGACCTTGATGTCGCTCGAAGGCTCCATTGCCGTCTGGCCACCGCTAAAGGGCGCGGGCTGCACGACGGTGGGGTTCTCATCCACCTTCACCGTCAGCTTGCCATGCGTGACGGCGGCAGGCGACACGCGCACCGCACCATTGATGACGACCGTACCCGTGCGCGAATTGACCACCACGCGCGCGGGCGCTTCGGCAGGCGTCATCTGGAGGTTCTCAATCGCGCTCATCAACTGGAGGCGCGCTTCTGCACCTGCAGGCGCTGTAATGCCAACCGAGACGCCATCCAGCGCGCGCGCGGTGCCAATGCCCACCATGCGGTTGATGGCATCTGCCACAAGCTTGGCATTGGTTAGATCAGGCGTCGCGAGGTTGAAGGTCAGCCGGTCCGACGTCGCAAAGCCGGTATCGACTGCGCGTTCCACCGTCGCGCCGCTATCAATGCGACCGGCCGAGGGGATGTTGACCGACAGCTTGGAGCCGTCTGCCGCATCGACGCCCAGCCCGCCGACGACAAGATTGCCCTGCGCCATGGCATAGATGTTGCCATCTGCCCCGTAGAGCGGCGAGAGAATGAGCGTGCCACCCCGCAGGCTCTTTGCCTTGCCGATGGCGGAAATCGTCACATCAAGTCGCTGGCCGGGCTTGGCGAAGGGCGGAAGCTCCGCCGTGATCATCACGGCAGCAGCGTTCTTGAGCGCGGGGTTGACGCCGGGCGGCAGCGAGAGGCCGAAGCGCGAGATCGCGCCCTTCATGCCCTGCGTTGCATAATCAAGGCTGTCATCGCCCGTGCCGGCAAGGCCGACGACAATGCCATAGCCCGTCAACTGGTTGGCGCGCAGGCCTTCAAACGCACCCATGTCCTTGATGCGTTCGGCGTGAAGCGGCGTCGCAATCAGTGCGGCCAGAAAGAGAAACAGGCGGCGCATCAGAAGGGGCTGATCCGGGAGAAGAAGCGCTGCAGCCAGCCTTGCTTGCTGGCGCGCGCAATCTCGCCCTTGCCCGTATAGGCAATGCGCGCATTGGCGACCCGCGTGGAAAGCACACGGTTTTCTGCGGAAATGTCGGCGGTCCGGACAAGCCCCGTCAGTTCGATGCGTTCATCGCCCCGATTGAGTTGCAGGAACTTTTCACCCTTCACTTCAAGCACTCCATTTGGCCTCACGCCAACCACCGTGACGGCAATTTCGCCGGTCAATGCGTTGGACTGGGCGGCCTCGCCCTTCCCCTTGAACGACTGACTCCCGCCTGCGCTTAAATCGGTGGCCTTCAGGAAGTTGAGCGGACCCGTGATCGGCGGGGTGATTCCGGCCGATCCGTCGCGTCCCGTGGTCGCCGAATTGCTCTTGGTCGCGCTTGTCCGCTCGACCAGCACGATGGTCAGCAAATCGCCCGGCTGGCCCGCGCGCGCGCCAGAAGTGAGCGGCGTATAAGCCGTGCCGGAAAAGACCGCGCCGGGCTCGTTCGCCAGCGCCGGAGAGGCGAGCGCCGCGACCAGCGCAAAATGCCTAAAGCTGCTGGTTCGCATTGCGCATCATTTCGTCTGTGGCCTGGATCATCTTGGAATTGACCTCATAGGCACGCTGCGTTTCGATCATGTCGACCAGCTCTTCGACGACATTGACGTTGGACCCTTCGAGCGCGCCTGCACGCAGCAGGCCACGACCGCTCTCCCCCGGTGCACCAACCTGCGGCGTGCCAGAGGCAGGTGTTTCAAGCAGGATATTGTCACCCGCTGCCGCAAGACCTGCCGGATTGACGAAGCGCGCGGTTTCAATGCGGCCGAGCTGCGACAGGCTCGTCTGCCCGGGAAGCTGGGCCGAGACTGTGCCATCATTGCCGATGGTCACACTGGTCGTGCCTTCGGGTACCTGGATCTGCGGCTGGAGCGGCAGGCCCGACGAGGTGACGATGGTGCCTTCTGCCGACAGAGAGAAATTGCCCGCGCGGGTATAGCCGGTGCGGCCGTCGGGCATGAGCACCTGAAAATAGCCAGCACCCTGCACCGCCACGTCGAGCGCATTGCCCGTGGTCGCGATGGTGCCCTGCGTATCAATCCGCTCGGTGCCCGTGATCTGGACGCCAGTGCCGAGGTTGAGCCCGGTTGCGTAGCGATTATCGCCCGACGAGGTGGCGCCTGCGGCAACAACCGTCTGATAGGCGAGCGTGTCAAACGTCGCACGGTCGCGCTTGAAGCCCGTTGTATTCACGTTTGCGAGATTGTTCGCGATGACCTGCATGCGCATGTTCTGCGCATCAAGGCCGGTCCGGGCGACATGGAGAGCGCCAATCGTCATGGTCTGTTATCCTGCTTACTGGTTCAAGTTCATCAATTGGGAGGTCGAGGCGTCGAGGTCTTTCACGTCCCCGAGCAGCTTCAATTGAACGTCCCAAGCGCGGCTCGCCTCGATCATGTCGACAAGCGCCTGAGTGGAAGAGACGTTCGAGGATTCGAGATGGCCGGTGCGCACGCGCGCCTCAGGGTCAGTCGGCAACGCATCGCCCGTTGCCGCACGAAACAGTCCATCAAGTCCCTTTTTGGCGCCGACACCCGCCGGAGAGACGAGCTTGAGGCGCTCGACTTCCTGCGGCTGGGCGGGATCACCGCCTGCCGGGATGATCGAAATGCGGCCCTCGGCATCAATCGAAACGCTGTCCGAAGGCGGCAGCGTGATCGGGCCTTGCTGGCCAAGAACGGGACGGCCATCGCCCGTTGTCAGCAACCCCGTTTCGGAAAGCTGCAAATCGCCACGGCGCGTATAGGCCTCTTCCCCGTCAGGTGCCTGAACCGCGAGCAGCGCATCATTCTCGATCGCAACGTCGAGCGGGCGTCCGGTCGAGGTGACGACACCTGCGTGCATGTCGGCCGAAACGACCTCTTGCGACACGGCGGCGCGGCTGTCGAACGTCGCGCCTTTGAGCCAAAGCGTCTGCGCTTCCGACAATTCGGCTCGAAAACCGGGCGTCGCTGCGTTGGCGAGATTGTTCGCCGTCGCGGTCTGGCGCGATTGCGCGCCCTTGAGTGCTGCGAGGCTGCTGTAGATCAGGCGGTCCATGGCTCAGCTCAGCGGATGTTAATGATCGTCTGGCTCATCGTCGATTCCGCATCGAGCGCTTTGGCATTTGCCTGAAAGTTGCGCTGCGCGGCGATGAGCGCCACCATTTCTTCGGTCACTTCGACATTGGCCCGTTCGAGCGTGCCCGCGCGGATTTCCCCCAGCGCGCCGGTCGAAGCCGCCGCGATGGTCGGCGGCCCGCTGAAGTCGGTTGGCTGCCAGTGCGCATCGCCCACCGGACGCAGACCTTCCTGCGAGGGGAAGCTCGCCAGCGCGACCTTGCCGATGTCCTGCGTCGAGCCATCCGAAAAGTTGCACTTGGCGAGGCCATCAAGCCCCACCGTCACGCTTGTCAGCGCAGCATTGGGATTGGTTGCCGCCACCGTGGGCATCACGAAATCGAAGGTCGTGGTCGAGGTGACATTGCCCTGCGCGTCGATGGGCATGAGCTGGAGACGCGAGCCCATGCTATCGATCACGTAGCGGTTGGCATCGACCGAGAAGGCGCCCGCGCGGGTATAGGTCGTTTCGTCGGTTGGCGGTGCGCTCTTGACGACGAAGAAGCCCTCGCCCGCAATGCCGAGGTCGAGCGCCTTGTCCGTGGTTGAAAGCGTGCCTTGCGAAAACTGCTGCATCACGCCCATCACGCGCACGCCCTGCCCCGGCACCTGCCGGAAAATCTGGGCGGGCGTTGACGAGAACAGATCGCCAAATTCAACACGGCTGCGCTTGAAGCCCGTCGTCTGCGAGTTGGCGAGGTTGTTCGAGATGCTGGCGATTTCCGCTTGGGCGCCACGTGCACCCGAAACCGAAGTGTAGAACGACATATCAGGCTCCCTGGGTCGAGAAGGTGGAGATTTGCGTGGCCGTCTTGGTCGTCGCAGCCTGGATGGACTGGAGCAGCGTCGTCTGGTCAGAGATCTGCGTGGCAATTGCCTTGAGCGAACTGTTCATTTCCGAAATGCCGCTTGAGCTGGCGAACTGCGCCATCTGGGCCGCCATCTGCGCGGAATCCTGCGGGTCACTCGGGTCCTGCTGCTTGAGCTGCTCGGTAAGCAGACGCAGGAAATCTGTCTGGTTGAGCTGCGAACCGGCAGTGATGCTGCTGGTGGCGGTGGAACTTCCAACATTTGAAACGCTTGTCATTGGCCAATCCTCAATGTGTCGAGCATCAGCCCCTTGGCTGTTTGCAGGACCTGGACGTTGTTTTGATATTGTCGCGATGTTTCGAGCATCTCGACGAGTTCTGCCGCACCATCGACGGCGGCCTCCCACACATCGCCGTTGGTATCAGCCAGCGGGTGGGTGGGATCATGCCGTTTGACGGGCTTGTTGGTTGACTGATCAATCCGGTCGACTGTCACGGTCGCGCGACCGGCATCATCCATCACCGTGCGGAAGACGGGCTTCATCGCGCGGAAGGCCTGCCCTTCGCTGCCAGCGACAGCACCCGCATTGGCAAGGTTGGACGCGGTCGTGTTGAGCCGCACGAGCTGGGCCGCCATGGCGCGCCCGCTGATGTCGAACAGGGAAAGCGGTGCCGCCATGCCTATTCTCCCTTAAGCGCGCGCATGACAGTGCCGACACGGCCCTGCAGGAAAGAGAGCGAAGCGCGATAGGCAATCGCGTTTTCCGCAAACTGCGTCTGCTCAACCGACATCTCGACGGTATTGCCATCGAGCGAAGGCTGGAGCGGCACGCGGTAGCGCAACGCGCTGTCGATTGACTGGCCCGTTTCCGCGCTCTGCATGGCGGCCTGAAAATCGAGATCGCGCGCCTTGTAATTGGGCGTCGCCGCGTTCGCGATGTTCGAGGCAAGCATCGACATGCGCTGCGAACGCAACGCCAGGGCGGTTGAATGGATGCCGAACAATCCGTCGGATGCGGGCATGGTCTTGTCTCCTGTGCAGCGTCGACTGCCGACCTGCGCGGGAGTTCAAAGCAATCCGCGTGCCAACTCGTGCAATCCGGCGCTTTGGCGCGCGTCCCTGCCGCCCGTGCATCCGCCGTGTCGAAATTCTGACTCTCTGGCAGCGAAGCCTTGGGAATGCGTCATTGGCATGGCATTTGCTGCAACAGGTGCATCAAAAGGAACCGACCATGATCCTCGCGCCGCTTGCCCTTGCCCTTTCCCCCGCCCTCGTCTTTCAAGACCTTGATGCGCTTGATGCCCAGATTGCGGCGATTGGCCCGGCCCTGCCCGTTGACCGCCGCCTAAAGTTGCCGCGCTGCGGGTCGTCACCAGAGATTACGCAGGCGGGCTCTTCCGCGCTCGCGGTGCGATGTGCGGATGCCGGATGGCGCATCCTCGTTCCGCTGACCGCAAGCACAGGGCCTGCCCGCACAGAGGCAGACATCCGCAAGGGCGATGTGGTTGATCTCTCAATCACGGGCCAGGGGTTCTCGGTCTCGACCAACGCAACCGCGCTTGAAGATGGCCGGAAAGGCCAGAGTTTGCGACTGAAGGCGGACGGCACTGCCCCCGCGATTTCGGCCTCTGTTCTCGGCGCTGGCCGGGCCCGATTGGACATTGAAAATTAGGGCCTAAACCACTCCGTCAAATTGCCGTTACCACTCTCAGGAAGCCTGTCGGGTTCATGACAGGCATGTTGAGAGATGGAACGATGGTCGATCCGGTAAACTCATCTGGGCCCGCCGCACAAAGCGCGCCCGTCGTGCGTAACGCAAATGCCAAGCCCGCATTGCCTGCGGCTGGCGAACCCGCCCCGTCGGATATTCCGCGCCTTGTAAACATGGCCGCCAAGATCGCGAGCGAAGGCCCGCCGATCGACTATGCCAAGCTCGCGCAGATCCGCACCGCCATATTCCGCGGCAACTATCCCATCGATACACGCTCTGTTGCCGACGCCATGTCGTTTCAGGCATATCTCTGATGCCGCCGCGCGCCATTGAACGGCTGATCGACTGCCAGGGCGCTCTTATCAGCGCGCTGGACGCAGGCGATGTGTCGGCGGTCGAAGATGCAACGCTGCGGGTTGCCCGTGCGCTTGAAGCCGTGCGTGACGAAGGCATGTCGACCAATGACGACAAGCCGCATTTTGACTATGCGCTGCGTCAGGCGGAAGCCGCACGCGGTCGGGTCAATTTCCTGACGGACCGTGTCTCCCAGCGCATCGAAAGATTGACGCAACAGCGCGGCGACCGGGTGATCCACACCTACACAAATGCCGGAAAACTGGGCCGCGCAAGCCTCGCCTAAGAATTGGCACGCCCTTTGCTGAGAGCTTCCTGAATCATTCAACAGGGAAGCCCAAGTGGCAGGCATGACTATCATTTCAACCGTCAAGACGTCGGAGGTCCACAGCGCTGTCGCGAATGCGGCCGCGCGCTCCGGCGTCGATTTCGGTTATCTTCTCAATCAGGCCAAGATTGAAAGCAGCCTTGATCCCAAGGCGCAAGCCAGCACGTCGAGCGCTGCCGGGCTCTTCCAGTTCACCAAGCAAACCTGGCTGCGCACGTTGAAGGCGCACGGCGCCGAGCACGGCCTTGCCTGGGCTGCCGACGCCATTTCCACAACCGCACATGGCCACGCCTATGTCGGTGACCCGAGCGTGCGCGAAAGCATCATGAACCTGCGTTTCGATGCCAATGCCTCGTCGGCGATGGCAGGCGAAATGGCCGCAGACAATCGCGCAGCGCTGGAAGCAGGGCTTGGCCGACCGGCAGAGCCCGTTGACCTCTACCTCGCCCACTTCCTCGGCTCAGAAGGTGCACTCAAGTTTTTGACGGCCAATGACGCCGATCCGAGCCAGGCCGCAGCGCCCCTCTTCCCGCAAGCTGCCGCTGCCAATCGCGCGGTCTTCTATGATGCGAACGGTGCCCCGCGCAGCCTTGGCGATATTCGCACGCGCTTTGCCGCCAAAATCGGCCAGTCAGCGCCCGGCATGACATCGGTTTCGACCATCGCTTCGAGCGAGGCATCGCGCCCCACCGCCGAGCGACTGGCAAATTTTTCGGGCTTTGAAGCGATGCCCGAGCGTCTCTCGGTTGATTTCGCACAGGCCGCCTATCAGCGGCTTGCAGCCCTTACGGAGGCTGGCCGCTAATGGACCGCTTCGCCAGCTCCGCTATGCGCAAGTCGCTTCGCGAGGGCGTTTTGCCCATCGCGATCCTGATGCTCGTCGTGCTGATGATCGTCCCGGTTCCGGCCTTTCTGCTGGACCTTGGCTTCATCACCAACATCGTCATTTCGCTCGCCGTGCTGATGGTGGCGCTCAACGCCGCCAAGCCGCTCGATTTCTCGGCATTTCCGACAGTGCTTCTGCTGGCAACGATTGCGCGCCTTGCGCTCAACGTAGCCTCAACGCGCGTCGTGCTCGTCCACGGACATGAGGGCACCAGCGCGGCGGGCCATGTCATTGAGGCCTTTGGCACCTTCCTGATCGGCGGCGATTATATCGTCGGCATCTTCGTGTTCGCGGTGCTGCTGGTGATCAACCTCGTCGTCATCACCAAGGGCGCTGGCCGCGTGTCCGAAGTGTCCGCACGTTTCACGCTCGATGCGCTGCCCGGCAAGCAGATGGCCATCGACGCCGATTTGAACGCCGGCCTCATCACCCCGGACGAAGCCAAGGCACGCCGCCATGACGTCGCGACCGAAGCTGACTTTTACGGGTCGATGGATGGTGCGTCCAAATTCGTGAAGGGCGATGCCGTCGCCGGCCTCATCATTCTGTTCGTCAACATCATGGGCGGCATCGTGCTCGGCGTGGTGAGCCACAAGCTCGCCATTGGCGAAGCGGCGCGCACCTACACCATGCTGGCCATTGGCGACGCACTGGTCGCGCAGATCCCGGCACTGCTGCTCTCGATTGCCGCCGCCGCCATCGTCACGCGCGTTTCCTCTCCCTTCGATCTTTCGGGGCAGATTGGCAGCCAGTTCGGATCGTCCAAGGCCTGGGCACCGGTTGCGGGCATCATGACCCTGTTGGGCCTGCTGCCGGGCATGCCGCACCTCGTTATCCTGCCGGCTGCGGCCATTTGCGGCGGCATCTTCTGGACGCTGCGCCAGCAAGAACAGGTTCGCGCGATCATTCCGCCCCCCCCCCCCCCCCCCCCGCCACTTCATCACATCTCGTGGAGCGATGTGAGCGACGCCGCGCCGATCACGGTCGAGCTTGGCTATGGCCTTGTCGAGCTGGTCGATGACCGCAAGGGCGCGCCTTTGATGGGTCGCATCACCGGCATCCGCCGCCAGCTCTCGCGTGAGCTGGGCTTTGTCCTCCCGCTGGTGAAGGTGAAGGACAATCTCGCGATTGAAGGCAATGCCTATCGCATCACTGTCGCGGGCGTCGTGATGGGCGAGGACATGGCCTATGCCCGCGATCTGCTCGCGCTCGACAGCGGCGATTGCGATACGCGCCTTCAGGGTCGCACCGTCAAGGATCCGTGCTTCGGCCTCGACGCCGTATGGATTGGCCCGGACCAGCGCACCGACGCCGTGGTTGCAGGCTATACCGTTGTCGATGCGCCAACCGTGGTCGCAACCCACCTCAACTCCCTTGTCACGGCAAGTGCGGCTGAACTCTTCGGCCTTGATGAAGCCCAGGGGCTTGTCGAAGCGCTCAAGGAAAACTTCCCGCAGCTCGCCGCAGGCCTGACGCCCCAGCCCTACAGCATCGCGCAAATCGCCGCCGTGTGCCGTGCCCTGCTGCTGGAGCGCGTTCCGCTCAAGGATTTCCGCCGCGTTGCGGAAGCCATGGTTGAAGTCGGCAGCTACGGTCTCGATGCAGCAAGCCTCATCGAGGCTGTCCGCCAGCGCCTTGGTGCGCTCATCGTGCAGACCATCGTGCCGGTGCGGATGCCGCTGCCCGTCATCACCTTTGATCCCGAACTGGAAGCACTGCTGGCACAGGCCGTGCGCGCAGGTCCGCATGCGCTCTACCCGTTTGAACCTGCCCTCTCCAACCGTCTGGTCGCCGCCGTGCGCGATGCCGTGCAGCCCTTGCTGATGGCCGCACGCTCGGTGGCTGTCATCACCGCCCCCGCCATTCGCCCCGCCGTTGCGCGCCTGCTGCGCGCGCAGATGGCCGAGCTTCCGGTGCTGTCGGTGCTCGAAATTCCCGAAACCAAAACCATCGACGTCATCGCCGTCGTGGGTGGAGCCGCCGGTGCGGCACCCGCCCTGACCGATCTTAGCAATGAGGAAATCCGCTGATGTTGCAGCAACCGATCACCCCCGCCCAGCGCTATGCCGCGACGGACACGGATGCCCTGATCCAGAGCACCATCCCGCTCGTCCGCAAGATCGCCTGGCATGTCCATGCCCGCGTCGCATCGGCCATCGAGGTCGAAGACCTGATCCAGATCGGGATGATCGCGCTCATCGAGGCGGCACGTACCTATGAAGATCGCGGCCATGCCTTTTCGACCTACGCGTCGATGCGCATCCGCGGCGGGATGATCGATCACCTGCGTCGCGAAGCCCGCATTGCCCGCTCGGCCATGCAGCGCCGCCGTCAGGTGGAAGCGACACGCGCGCGGCTGGAACAATCGCTGCTGCGCGCGCCCAATGATGCGGAAATGGCGGCGGAAATGGGCGTCACCATCGAAGTCTATCAGGATATTGCCGCGGCCATCCAGCCGATGCGCGACGAGCCCATCGACGACGCCTATTCAGACCATCTGATGGCCTTTGCCGATCAGGGCGAACGCGCGGATCAGGCGATGGAACGCGAGCAGCTTGCCGATGCGCTGAAGGGCGCCATCGACCAGTTGAACGAGCGCGAGCAGATGATCCTGCAGCTCTATTTCGTCGAGGAGCTGAACCTCGATGAAATTGGCCTCGTCCTTGGCGTCGGCGCGGCGCGCGTCTGCCAGATCAAGAAGGCCGCGCTCGCCAAGGTGCGCAACCTGATGGACGAAGACGCGTTTGCCTAAGCGAAGCTGGCCTTGATGCCGTCGATCACGAACTGCGCCGCAAGGGCTGCCAGAACGACACCAAGAATACGGGTGATCATCGCTTCAACGCGATAGCCCAGAACACGCATGATCGGCCCGGCGGCCAGCAGCGCACCAAGATTGACGAGCAGCACCACAGCGAGCGCGGCCAGAACCGTCAGGCTCTCTTCCATGCCATTCGACCGCGCGGTCATAAGCATGACCGACGCAATCGACCCCGGCCCCGCGATCATCGGGATCGCCATCGGGAATATCGAAATATCCTCATGCTCGGGATGTGCTTTCACGTCCTCGGCACGATGCTCGCGGCGCTCGGTGCGCTTTTCAAAGACCATCTCCAGCGCGATCAGGAACAGCATCACGCCGCCCGCCACGCGAAAGGCTTCCAGGCTGATACCCAAAGCGCCGAGAAACGCCTCGCCGAACACGGCGAACATGAACAGGATGATCGCCGCAAAGAAGCTGGAGCGAAGCGCCATCGAGCGGCGGTGCTCCGGCGGCGCCCCCCCGGTGAGGCTGGCGAAAATGGGGGCGCAGCCCGGCGGATCAATGATGACGAAAAACGTCACCAGCGCCGAAACGAACAGCTCCATCATTGGCCAGTCGCCCCCGAGATGTGTTGTGCGGTCAGAGACCGGCTTCCTTCGCGAGCCAGAGACGTGCGCGCGCTGCGACCAGCGTGTTGCGCAGCAGAACCGCAATCGTCATCGGGCCAACGCCACCGGGCACCGGCGTGATGGCCGACGCATTGGCAGCGGCTTCGTCAAACGCAACGTCACCCACAAGGCGTGTCTTGCCTTCTTCAGCGGCGGCAACGCGATTGATGCCCACATCAATCACAACAGCGCCGGGCTTGATCCAATCCCCCTTCACCATTTCCGGACGGCCGACCGCCGCCACGACGATGTCCGCACGGCGAACGACTTCGGGCAGGTTCTTGGTGCGGCTGTGCGCTACAGTCACGGTGCAGCTCTCGCCGATCAGCAACTGCGCCATCGGCTTGCCGACGATGTTAGAGCGGCCAATGACCACCGCATCGAGGCCCGACAGATCACCCAGCTTATCCTTGAGCAGCATCAGGCAGCCGAGCGGCGTGCACGGCACGAGCGCATCTTCACCGACCGCCAGACGACCGGCATTCACCACATGGAAGCCATCGACGTCCTTGGCGGGATCAATCGTCCCGATCACGGCCTTGTCGTCGATCTGCGACGGCAGCGGCAACTGGACGAGAATGCCATCAACCATGTCGTCCGCATTGAGGCTCTGAACGAGGGCGACGAGTTCTGCCTGCGTCGTTGTTTCGGGAAGACGATGCTCGATGCTCTCCATCCCCGCTTCGCGGCAAGCCTTGCCCTTGGAACGGACATAGACCGACGAGGCGGGGTCTTCGCCCACGAGCACGACCGCGAGGCCGGGCGCCCGGCCCGATTCCCCGTGAAACCGCTTTGCGGCTTCGCCAACGCGCGCGCGCAGGCCTTCTGCAAACGCCTTTCCGTCGATCAATGCTGCGGACATCATCCCTCCTGCTGAAAATCTGCGGCGATGCCCGATAGCCGGTCGGGATCGCCTGAAATACGGAAGCGCTTTAGCCGCGCAGTGGCCCCGCTGGCCAGCGTTACATCGCGTCCGCGCACGCCGAAGTGAAATGCGAGAAGTTTGCACACCGCCTCGTTCGCTTTGCCGCCATCGGGCGGCGCACTTACGCGAACCGCAAGCCAGCAGGCGTCACTTGCGTCGGTCATCACCCCGGTGATGGTGTCACGCCCACCTTTGGGCGTCGCGCGCACGGCAATTTCAATGCCGTCTTCGAGCGCGCGCCAGAAGGAGTTGCTCACATCACGTAATAGGAATACTGGATTTCGACGAGAATACGGTCGGCAATCGCCAAGCCGACCAGCACCACGAGCGGAGACAGATCGAGCCCGCCAAAATCAGGCAGGATGCGGCGGATGGGCCGGTACATCGGCTCCGTCATGCGGTCGAGCGCGCCCCAGATCTGCCGGACGAAATCATTGTGCGTATTGATGACGTTGAACGCAACGAGCCAGGACAGGATCGCCTGGACGACGATGATCCACCAGACCACGTTCAACAGGATACGCAAAATATCGACGATCAGGTTCATGGGATGCGCAACGCTCCTGGAGAAGTACAAGCCCGCTGTTTGCCGGAAAGTTGGGCGTTGGGCAATGGAAGCCGGTATCAGCGCGCCGCAGGTTTGAAATCGAGCGACCCGCGACGCTCAACAAAGCGCCAGCCTTGCGGCGTCAGAGTCAGTTTGTCGTGGTAGGTGCCAACCATCGGCGGCAGGGGCGATTGAGCGGGAAGCCCGCCCTCCTCTCCCGGCTCGGCCACGAACAACAGGATCTGGCTGACAGCGGTTGCCGCCTCAGCCGAGATCACGTCCACACGGATGTTTATGCACACATGGCGCGAAATGCGCGGCGGGCGCGCGGTGAACGAGGCAAGAATGGCCTCGCGCCCCGCGACATAATCATCCGGCGCGGTCGGGCGGCTCATGCGACCGTCCACGACGTAAAGCTGCGCCACATCGTCCCACTGACAGGCATCGAGAAGCGCTGCATAGGTCTTGATGAGCTTCTCGCAGGCGTGTTCGGCAAGCATGGTGTCAATCGGGGTCATGGGTGTCTCCTGTTGCGATCTGCCTATCAATTGCAGCGCAGCTGAACAACGGGTTGAGTGTTTCATATATGTGAAATAGAACCACCCCATGCCAAATTCAAAACAGGGTGAATCCGTCAAGTCCGCCGTCCGCGCATTGGAGATACTGGAAACAGTCGTCGCCATGGGCCGCCCGCTGACCGCGAACGAGATCGGGACGATCAAGCCCATTCCCGCCAGCAGCATGTCTTACCTGCTAAATACGCTCGTCGGCCTCGGCTATCTTCAGCGGGCGGGCAGAAGCTATGCAGCGGGCCCTGCCCTTTCCCGGCTGGCGCCACCGAGCGCGGGAGGGAATTTGCGGGAATCGGTGCGTCCGCTCATAGACTCCATTCGCGACCGGATTGACGAAACGGCTGCGTTTTTCGTCGTGCGCGACAATGAGATAGAGGCGATCGCCAGCGCGATCAGCGGACAGGCGCTGCGCTATGCGGTGGAAGAAGGCCGCCGCGCGCCGATGCATGCCTTTGCGGCAGGCAAGGCGCTACTCGCAACTTTTGATCAGGCGCGGCTTGACGAATATCTGGCAAAAATCCCGCGCGAACGCTTCACCGAAAACACAATTGTTGATGAAGCTGCGCTGCGCAAAGAACTCGATCTTATCCGCAACACCGGCATCTCGCGGGTGCGCGAGGAATATACGCGGGGAATTTGCGCGCTCGGCAAGGTTGCCTGGCGCAATGGCGCCCCGCTCGGCGCCTTTAGCGTCGCCATCCCGACGGCACGCTTCGATCCGGAGATTGAAGCGCGCGCGGCGGAATTGCTGGTTCAGGCCTCAGCCCTGTTGGGTCAGGCCTGACGGGTGCGCCAGCCATCGGCATAGCCGGTGCGGGCGACTTCCGAGTAGGGCACGGGGCTGACGACGCCCGTAATTTCCTTCTGGACGTGCTTTTCAACGGTCGGCTTGGTCGAGCCGCCATTGGGCTCACCCCAGATGAGCGTCACTTCGGTGCCGGGCTCAGCGAATTCGGCATCCAGCATCGCAAGCGTGAGCATACGGCCTTCGTTCGAGCTGTAGCCGATCCAGGTCGAGAGGCCGACCGTCTTGCCGTTGACCGTGACACGGTCAAACGGGTGCATCGAATAGACCGCTGACGGGAATTCGAAGAACTTGCCGCGATCTCCCTTGCCGAACATCGTGCCCATCGCGTCGAGCACCGAGTCATTGTCGAGCGCAATCGTCACCTTCTGGCGCTTGGGTTCCGCATCCATGCGCTTGAGCGCTTCAGCGCCGACAAAGTCATGGTCGAACTTGACGAACGGACCGTAGCCCAGATCCCACGGCGTCAGATAATAGTCTTCAACATTGTCGGAGACGAAGCTGCCGCCAATCGAGGCCTTGGATTCATAGTGGTTGGTCGTCAGCCACTCGCGATAGGGCTTGAGCGACTCACCCGTGTAGATCGCGGGCAGCGGCGACGGAATCCAGCCCGATTCCAGCGTGTTCGATGAATAGGCGCGACCGCCAACCAGACGCATTCCGTGCGGCTTACCGGCTGCGACGAGGGCTGCATGAACGGCTTCGGCGTCCGCCGTCGGACCGAAAAGTTCAAAGCCCGGCTGGCCAGCCATGCCGTGACGCAGCGCGCGGACCTTCTTGCCGCCGATTTCCATCCAGCACATGTTGAAGAACTTGAGGTCCGGCGCGGCTTCGCCAGTGGCCGCCTCAATGACCTTGGCCGCGTTCGGCCCCTGGATCTGGTAGCGATAGTTGACGCGACCGAACGGATCGGGGCGCGCCGCCGAGCGTTCGTCATAGGTCAGCTTCACATCATCCTTGCCGACTTCGGCATTGTAGATGACCCAGTTGAGCGTCGGCGCACGGCCGACGAGGTTGAACGATTCGTCGTCCAGATAGAAGAGAATCACGTCGCCAATGACATAGCCTTCGGGCGTGCACGGCACGAACTGCTTGGCCTTGCCAGGAACGAAGCCCTTGAAGCTGTTGATGCCAAGGCGGTTCAGGAGCGCAAAGGCGCCCGGCCCTTCCACAAGCAATTCTGCCATGTGGTACGACTGGTTGAACAAAACGCAGGTGTTCTGCCATGCCCACTGCTCATCGCGCCAGTTGGTGTATTCAGCGGGAACGCCCGGATAGACATTCGGACCGCTCTGCTGGTTGCGAAGAAACTCGGCAGTATTGCCAACCTGCCCGAGAAGGGCTTCAAGGGATTGAGTGGTCACGTCGGGCCTTCCTAATTTCATATTGACGAAGCATTCGCATATATGAATGAACGTCACAGCACCAGACAGAAAGTGAGAGAGCAGGACCAATGAGCAAATTTATCGAGACAACCCATGTTGGCAGCCTGCCGCGCGGTGACGAGCTGGTTCCGCTCCTGCTCGCGCGCGACCATGGCGAGCCCTATGACGTCGCCGAGTTTGACGCCGTCGTGCAGAAGGCCGTCAACGAGGCCGTCGACAAGCAGATCGAATCAGGCGTGTCGATCGCGAGCGACGGCGAACTCGGCAAGGTTGGCTATTCGACCTATATCACCGAGCGCCTTTCGGGCTTTGGTGGAGACGTACCGCGCAAGCCCGCACTTGACCTCGCCCCCCTCCCCGAATTCCGCAAGAAGCTGGCCGCTGTCATGGGCGATCAGGAATTTGTCCGCGCTGCCTGCATTGGCGAGGTCAAGCTCGTCAATCTCGAGCCCTGCCATGAAGACATTCGCCGCTTCACCAAGGCGATGGCGGGCAAGAAGGTCTCGGGCTTCATGAATGCAGCCTCGCCGGGCCTCATCACGGCGTTCCAGCCCAACCAGTTTTACCCGTCGCACGAAGCCTATCTGGCCGATCTCGTGACGGCGATGCGCCCCGAATATGAAGCGATTGCGGACACGGGCTTCTATCTGCAGCTTGATTGCCCCGACCTCGCCATGTCGCGCCACACGGGCTATCAGGATGTAAGCGAAGCCGACTTCCTCAAGATCGCCGAAGCCAATGTCGAAGCGCTGAACGCCGCCACCGCCAACATCCCGCCAGAGCAGATGCGCATGCACATTTGCTGGGGCAATTATGAAGGCCCGCACGATCACGACATTCCGCTCGAGCGCGTTCTCGACATCATCCTCAAGGCGCGCCCGGCGACGATCCTGTTCGAAGCGGCGAACCCGCGTCACGAGCATGAATGGAAGGTCTGGAAGGATGCGAAGATCCCCGACAACAAGATCCTCGCGCCGGGGATGATCGACACCTGCTCCAACTATGTCGAACATCCCGAACTGATCGCACAGCGCATTGAACGCTTTGCGGACATCGTCGGTGCAGAGCGCGTCGTCGCCTCAACCGACTGCGGCTTCGGCACCTTTGCGGGCTATGGCAAGATCGATCCCGCCGTGACCTGGAAGAAGCTCAAATGCCTGCGCGAAGGCGCCGACATTGCAGGTGCCCGCCTCTGACGCGCGAGCCCTGCCGCTGAAACGAAAAAGCCCGCCGGTTGGCGGGCTTTTTTTGTATCTAGTCGCGCGCCGGCTTGGGCGCGGCAAGGTTGGTTGCATATTTGGCCTTCTCAACAAGCGCCGGATCAAGCGCTTCCTTGGCGCGCGCCGCAATCGCAGGCGGGATATCGGTGAGCGAGAGCGCGACATCATAGCTCTTCTTCTTGCTGATCTTCTTCTTGAAGTGCAGCCAGTGATCGGTCTCCTCGATCGCTTCGGTCCGCAACAGCGGCACGCCGTTGCGCGACAGCAGCAAAAAGACGTCGCGCGCATCCCCGCCCTGCGGCTCGACGACTGACCAGGTGCCTACCGCTGTTTCGAACGACAGGATGTTCCATGTCACGCCGCCATCCAGAGACTGGGTCGACAGGCGATATTTGGCCGTGAGCGAGGAGTAGTCGAGATCAAGCGCGCCTGCCTTGCCGAAGCGCACATCGACGCGTTTGGACAAGGGGAAGCGGTCCGCACAGAGCGCGAGATATTTCTCGCCTTTCAGCGTCTTGCGCGTGCGCATGTCGTTCCAGACCGACGTGCCCATCCGGCTGCTGAAGAGCGTGACCTCATCCTTGCGGCAATGCGCGGCAAGCACCGGATCGGCCGCCAGCGTCGTTGTCGGCACAGCGCACAACAATCCAAGCAAGGAACGCAGGAAGGAAAGTAAGCGATGTTCTCAGGCCACGGCAGTCCACGGCATGAGTTCGCCGACGCTGTTCGCCGGATGGCCGTTGGCCAATTTTTCGAGCGTTTGCGTCAGCCAAGTATGCGGATTGATGCCGCTGAGCTTGCAGTTTTCGATGAGCGTGGCGATCACCGCCCAGTTGTCCCCGCCTTCGTCAGATCCTGCGAACAGGGCGTTTTTGCGGTTCAGGGCCAGCGGCCTGATGCTGCGTTCCACGGCGTTGCTGTCGAGATCGACACGGCCGTCATCGAGGAACCGTGAGAGGCCATCCCAGCGTGTCAGCGCATAGCGAATGGCTTCGCCGAGCTTAGCCTTTGCGCTGACCTGGCGGTTTTTGGCCTCGAGAAAGATCCGCAGATCGTCGACAATGACGCGACTCCGCTCAGTCCGGATTTGCTCGCGCTGTTCTGCAGGAGCGCCACGCACCTCGTCCTCGATCTTGTAGAGTGCTGCGATCCGCTGCAGCACTTCGACGGCGACTGGGGAATTGTCCGCCAACTCGTAAAACTTGCGCCTGACGTGCGCCCAGCAGAACGCGAGCACGATCTGCTGCCGGCGCTTGGCCAGCGCGGTGTAGCCGCCATAGCCATCGACCTGCAGGATGCCGGCAAAATCGTCGAGATGTGTTTCTGCCCGCTCGCCCTTGCGGTCGGCGGCATAGACGTAAGCGACTATTGGCGGGGTATTGCCGCCCCATGGGCGATCGTCACGCGCATAGGCCCACAACTGCCCGGTCTTGGTCCGGCCACGCCCGGGATCGAGCACTGGCGCAGTCGTCTCGTCGGCGAACAATCGCTCGGATCGTCGCAATCGTTCCAAGATGTGGTCGCGCAATGGGCGCAGATACCAAGCAGATTTGCCAACCCAATCCGCCAGCGTTGAGCGATCAAGCTGGATGCCTTGCCGCGAGTAGATCTGGGCTTGCCGGTATAACGGCAGGTGATCGGCGTACTTGGCGACAAGGACCTGCGCGATCAGCGCTTCGGTGGGAATGCCGCCCTCGACGATCCGCGCCGGTGCCGGGGCTTGCACCACTGCACTCTCACATCCACGACAGCCGTAGCGCGGCCGGCGGGTGACTAGGACGCGAAAGGTGATCGGCACTACATCAAGACGTTCGGCAACGTCCTCGCCGATCTGATGGAGCGCCCCGCCGCAGCAAGGGCAAGCCCTGTCCTCGATATCGACAACCTGCTCGATCCGCTCGAAATGCGCAGGCAGCGAACCGCGGTTGGCCTTGCGTGGTCGGTCGGACCTGGACTGATCGGTTGCCGCGTCGCGTGCCGCACGAGCCTGGCCAAGCGCCGTCTCGACATCTTCAAGGCCAAGCTGCAACTGATCAGCGTCAAGTTGCTCGGAACGTGTACCGAACCGGTGGCGCATGAAGGCATCGACGATCGACTGCAGCCGCTCGATCTCCGCGTCTGCCTCGCCCTTGGCGGCCATCACTTCGGTGAGCTTGCGGGACTGCTCAAGGGCGAACGCACGCAGCGCTTCAACGTCTTCGGGAAGGTCCGCTTCCATGAGCATGGACACAGTGAATCAGCAGGAGAAAGCCCCGTCAACCGGCAATTTGCGGTGCGATGGGCTTGCGTCCACCATGCACCCGGCGCCAGTCCAGCCCTTCGAGAAGCGCGCCCAGTTGCGCTGCCGTCAGCCGCATCACGCCGTCCTGAATGCTGGGCCACTTGAAGCCGCCCTGCTCAAGTTTCTTGGCCATCAGGCACAGGCCGGTGCCGTCCCACCAGACCAGCTTGATCCGGTCTGCGCGCTTGGCCCGAAACACGTAGATCACGCCGGAAAAGGGATCGCCGCCGTACTCGGCACCGACCAGCGCGGCCAAAGCGTCAGGCCCTTTGCGGAAATCTACCGGGCGCGTTGCGACCATCACACGCGCACCGGCACCAAGTCCGATCATCGTAGGGCCTTGAGCGCTTCAATTACGGCGGTAATCACGCCGGCATCGGCGCCACGCGCGATCTTCACCGCCACGCCATCGATCTCCAGTTCGACAGCAGCCGCTGTGGCACGCCTGCTGCGCCGTGTTCGGCGCGAAGCTGCCGGTTCCGGTCGCGTGGCCGGCTCGACCACTGCTGGCACGAACATCGTGCTGAGCGGCTCTGCCAAGGGAGGCACCAATCCACGGTCCTCCAGTTCTTTGCGAAAATCCTTCCGCCAGGCATAAACCTGCGAAGGATCGAGCCCATATCGCCGCGCGACAGCGCTGACACGCTCGCCGCCAGTATAGCATTCCGCGACAATCGAGGCCTTAAGCTCTGGCGGCCATTCCCGCCGCTTGCCTTTGCCCGTGAATATCTCGAACCGCTGCGCGCCCTTGCTCACAGGATCATCACATGGGATTATCATAGGAGTAGCGCCTCGGCCTAAATCAGGCCGCGCAAACTCCACGCTGGGCATCACCCACGCAAGGTGGGGGCCGGACAGCGCTTACGAAGGAAATCGACACTCTGGACATGATGGCTTTCGGCAAAAGAATTAGGTCGCGGTCGCATACGCGATCCCGCCAGCCACAAAAGCAAAAAGCGCCCGTGAGGGCGCTTTGCATGGGTAAGTTTCAGTGTGAATTTGGTTGCGGGAGCAGGATTTGAACCTGCGACCTTCAGGTTATGAGCCTGACGAG
>ENA-UOYA01001603-UOYA01001603.1-activated-sludge-metagenome-genome-assembly--contig:-NODE-1603-length-23555-cov-46.596936_pt1 | contig 23555 bp, 20 predicted proteins | sample MGYA00238163_ERZ764804 | MGnify/ENA primary metagenome ERZ764804 (study PRJEB28919, sample SAMN05720223) | activated sludge metagenome | isolation source: Anaerobic digester | place: Hong Kong... | reverse complement strand
TTCGCCGCAAACTCTGTCACCATTGCAATCGATGACTTGTTCAGCGTTGCCCTAACGTACGAATGGAGGGACGCCGTCAGGTGTCCCGTTGAATGGAGATTTACGCAGACAGCCACGCCAGAATTTCATTTCTCTTGCCTTGTTGCAGAAGTTGCCATAGGACGAGAACATCTTCTTGCGAAACGTCACTTCGACGAGACATGACTTTTTCCGCAGCGGTAAGAGTTACCAAACCGGTTTCATCGGCGATCACGGTCCATCCGTCGGCATCGCTAAGCCAAGTATCCGGGTGCTCTTCGTCTGGCACAGAAAGCTCTAACAAAGCCGTGCGCATTTCTTCTACGGTCGGATTTTCAGGACCACCACCCCATCGAGTTTCCAGATACGTGTCAACGGCCAAGGCGGGATCTCGCTTTCGCGGCGGCACCGTAGTCGGCGGAGCTGTGCAATGAGGACAAAAATCCTCTGAGGCCGGTCTCGTGCGACCACATGCTCTGCATGTCTTCTCAAGCGACATCATGTATCGGCCGAACGTTTGACATGAGGGGCGGCTAACAGCGGGCGAAACCTGATGTTGACTGTCCCCTCGATGGAAGAGCAAGGCCTCTGCACCTTCAATCTCCGATGGCGAAGATGCTGCGGCCGGACTCTTGTGCCTCACAGATGGCCGCCAAGAATTCCCGAACTACGCCCTCGACACTTGTACGATCGAGAGGCCGCCACTCTTCGGTTTCGAAACTGCGAACTTCTCCATGCCAGCCGACAAGCACACGGAAGTTGCTCGGGCGGGCTGAGAGATCAACGAGCGCCTCCTGCAGTTCGGTCCGAAGACGCTGGAGCTGATAGCCAGCGAGCTCTGTGTCTTCGTACAGGTTGAGAAACGAGAAATCGCCCGGCGTAAGACTTGCTTGAACGAAGTATCGATGGAGGAACCAGTATGTCGGACCCGCCAAAGAAACGCGAGGTTGCAGACGCAACCGCTGAATGTCTCCTTCTTCCGTTGCGACGAACAAATCAAGCATGGGAGACCTAACATGTTTTTTTGCACGCATCGCGCACATAACTTTTCAATAGTGCATTTCGCGATTTGCACGTTCATACGCCAAGTCGTTGATTGCCTGTAGTCTTGCAAGTTATACCTCCGCTTGATGGACATAACAACGTGCACTTGGATCAAGTCTGCGTATACACGTGAGGCGCCCGTAGCCAGCAACGCCGAACGATCAAAAATTGGGCCGATGGGGTTCCCGGTGGGGTCACCCAGAGCAGTACGGTGACGGGGCGCGCGTACGGTAGAGTGAACAACTATCAATTTGGATGCGCTGAAAGCGCACGCTACGTTCGGCAGGGGTTCATGGTTCGACAGGCTCACCACGAACGCTGTACAGCGGGCTCTCCACGAACGGTAGTGCGCCGCGCTATGCTTCACAAAACACTTTCCGCTCCGCCCATGCCCGCCACCACCGATCTCTGCGATGCCAACGAAGCCAAGCTTGCCGACGGCACGCTGCGTGTGCTTGCGCCCAACTTTCACCGCTATGGCAAGCACACGATGTTTGCCGGACGGGTGAAGACTTTGAAGGTGTTTGAGGACAACTCGCTGGTGCGCACTGCAGTTGAGGCTGCTGGCCACGGGCAGGTGCTGGTGGTGGACGGTGCGGCGTCGCTTCGCTGTGCGTTGCTCGGTGGCAATCTGGGCAAGCTGGCCGAGAAAAATGGCTGGGCGGGCGTGGTGCTCAACGCGCCGATTCGCGATGCCGACGAGATTGATGCCTGCGCGATTGGCGTGCGTGCGCTCGGCATCTGCCCGGTGAAGAGCAAAAAGACTGGCGCCGGTTCGTTCGATGTGCCGCTGGCGTTTGGCGGCGTGACCGTCAAGCCCGGCGACTGGTGCTACGCCGACCGCGATGGCGTGCTGTTTTCTGATGTGGAGCTGGCATGATTCCCACCCCTGATCGTCGCGCCAATGTGGTGGTGCCCATTGGCGTCGCCACCCGCAACATGGTGGTGCACGACTGGGGCGACGAGCGCAACCCGCGCGTCGTGGTGTGCGTGCATGGCCTGTCGCGCAACGGGCGCGACTTCGACGTGGTCGCCCCCGCGCTGGCCGACGGCTATCGTGTGCTGTGCCCCGACATCCCCGGCCGCGGCGAGAGTGACTGGTATGCCAGCGCAGCGGACTACACGATCCCGAACTACATGGCGGCGATCAACGCGATGTTCACGCAGTTGGGCGTGTCGCGCTACGACTGGATCGGCACCTCGATGGGCGGGTTGATTGGCATGGTGATGGCCGCCACACCAGGCTCGAAGATGCGCCGCTTTGTCATCAACGACATCGGGCCGGTGATCGAAAAGGCAGCGCTTGACCGCATCGCGTCCTACGTCGGCCGGGTGCCGACGTTCCCGAGCTACATGGCGCTGTTCGAGGCAGTGCAGCCGATCAATGCCACCTTCGGCCCGCTCAGCGATGAGCAGAAGCACCACATGGTGAAGACAGCGGTGCAGCAACGCGCCGATGGCCAGTGGGAGTTCAAGACTGACCCGAAGATTGGCGATGCCTTCCGCGACGGGCTCAAGCAAACGGCGATGGACATGTGGCCGCTGTGGGCCGCGGTCACCCAGCCAGTGCTGGTGTTGCGCGGCGCCGAGTCAGACCTGTTGAGCGCCGCGACCGTCGAGAAGATGCTGGCCGCGCATCACGGCGCCGGGCGCGTCGCCGAGGCGTTGACCATTGCCGATACCGGTCATGCCCCGATGATCATGGACGAGCCGGCGATTGCAGTGGTCAAGCGCTTTTTGCACGCAGCGCCGTGGGAGGCTGCATGAGTGCAGCGCCCGATACCCCGAGCGTAGTCTCGCTTGCGCCGTCTGACTTCACTGCCGACGAGATGTACTTTGTGTTGCGCGACGCCATCATCCCGCGCCCGATCGCCTGGGTGTCGAGCATTGACGCGCAGGGCAATACCAACATCGCGCCATTTTCGTTTTTCAACGTCTGCTCGCCAACGCCACCCGTACTGGGCTTCAGTTGCGGACCGCGTGGCGAGGACCGCAGTAATGACGCCTGGGCGCTGAAAGACACTTGGGCCAACATCCGCGAGACGCGCGAGTTCGTCATCAATCTGGTGCCGGAATCAATGGCCGACGAGATGGTGCGCACCAGCGACCCGTTGCCGCCGGGGGCGAGTGAATTCGCGCATGTCGGTCTGATCCCTGTCGCCTCCACGAAGGTGAAGCCGCCGCGCGTGGCGGGCGTGCCGGTCGCCTACGAATGTGTGCTGCGCGAAGGTATCGCCCTCGGGCGTAGCACCTGGGTGATGGGCGACGTGGTGCAGGTGCACATTGATGCACGCTGCTACACGGGCGAGAAGCGCGGCTTCAAGCATCGTGTTGATGTGCTGTCGCAGGTTGAGATGCGACCGTACGCCCGGCTGGGCAGCAATTTCTACGCACGTCTCCGCGAGATCGAGACGCTGCAGCGACGCGATGGAGGGCAGCGTGGCACGTAGTGTTTGGTTTGCCGCCCGCGCGCTGGTGGTCGGTGCAGTTTTCACGTTGAGCGGAGTCAGTGTGGCAGCAGATATTGATGCGCTGTGGGACTACGCGAAGCCAGCCGAGAGTGAAGCACGCTTTCGCGAGGCACTGAAGACCGAGACCGGTGACGCCGCGCTGGAGATCGAAACGCAGATCGCGCGTACCTTCAGCCTGCGGCGCGACTTTGTGCGTGCCAACTCTATGCTGGATGCGGTCGCTGCCCGAACCTCGGGCAGCACTGCGCCGCGTGTGCGCATCCGTTACCTGCTGGAGCGTGGCCGCACGCTCAACTCATCCGGGCAGTTCGAGAAGGCAAAGCCGTTGTTCTCCGATGCCTTTCAGTTGGCGCAACGGGAAGGTGAAGTGCTGCTGGCCATCGATGCAGCGCACATGATCGGCTTCTCGAAGAACCTTGACGAGGCAATGTCGTGGAATCAGGTCGCGATGCGTCTGGCGCTCGCGAGCGAGCTGCCGCGCGCGATCCGCTGGCGCACGTCGATTGCCAATAACATGGGTTCCACCGAGCGTGAACGCGGCAATCTCGACGCTGCAGCCCGACACTTCGACGCGGCGCTAAAGGCGCATCAGACCACCGGCACGCCGCTGCAGGTGCGCATTGCCTGGTGGCAGGTAGCTAACGTCAAGCGCCTGGAAGGCAAGCTCGACGACGCTCTCGCGATCCAGCTGCGGCTGGAGCAGGAAATGCTCACCGCGAAGGAGCCGGATGAGTACGTGTACGAAGAACTCGCCGCGCTTTACACGGCGCTCAAGCGGCCGGATGACGCGGCGAAGTACACCGAGAAGGCGAATAGCCTGAAGCGCAAAACCTGAGTCAGGCGACGCGCTGCAGCGCTCCGTAGCCTCGATGTAACGCAGTGGAATCGAGGGCCACGGTCAGTGAGTTAAGAATGCTCGATTGCGTCGCGCTACATCGAGGCTACGACCGTCACGATCAACTACGCCGCTGCCAGCAATGCGTCGCCGTAACGTCCCAAATGCCAGTCGGCATCACCGAAAGTGACGCTGATCATGGTCAGGCGCTTGAAGTAGTGTGACGTATTGAGCTCATGCGTCACACCAATGCCGCCGTGCAGTTGCACCGCGTTCTGTCCAACGAAGTGACAGCCCTGACTGATCAGCGTCTTCGCCGCTGAGATTGCTTTGGCCCGCGCTGCAGCGTTTGGATTGTCACAGGCTACCGCTGCTTCCATGGCCATCGAGCGTGACATTTCAACGTGCATCAGCATGTCCACCGCGCGGTGCTGCAGCGCCTGGTTCATGCCGATCACGCGCCCGAATTGCTTGCGTGTCTTCAGGTATTCGACGGTGATCTTGTGCAGCTCCGCCATTGCGCCCACGGCTTCTGCGCATAGCGCAGCGCACGCCACGTCGAGCGCGTAGTCAATCGCTGCGGCAGCCTTGCCACGTTCGCCGACCAGCGCGTCTGCACCCACTTCGACGTTCGCAAATTCAATATCGGCACCACGCTGCGCATCCTGCATCGGGTAGGCAAAGCGTTTGACGCCGCTGGCGCCTGCCGGCACCACGAACAATGACGGTCCGGCATCACCGGACACCGTTGCCGACACCAGCAACTGATCCGCTGCATCGCCACCGAGCACCGAGACCTTCTTGCCGTTCAGCACGTAGCCGTCACCTTTGGCCGCCGCCGCGAAAGCAACGGCGTTGCGCTCGTAGCGCTGGCCCGGCTCGGTGTGGGCAAAGGCGTAGAGGGTTTCACCACTGGCGAGACCTTCGCTCAACGCAGCGCGTTGCGATCCGCTGCCCGCGGCCTTGATCAGTGCGGCGGGCACGACAACGCAGCCAAGGTAGGGCTCGACGATGAGGCCGCGCCCCACTTCTTCCATCACCAGCATGGTGTCCACGCCGGTGCCGCCAAGGCCGCCGTCCGCTTCAGCGACCGGCAGCGCCATCAGGCCGATTTCGGCGAGCTGGTTCCAGTGCTTGCGCGACCAGCCTTCGGCGGTCTTGATGATTTTCCAGCGATCGTCGAACGTGTAGTCGCGGTCGATGAATTTGGCGAGTGAATCCTTGAGCGCGTTTTGCTCGTCGGAGAGATTGAAGTCCATGTATTTTCTCCGTCCGGTTTAGAGGCCAAGCACCATCTGGGTGATGATGTTGCGCTGGATTTCGTTGGAGCCACCGTAGATCGTGGTCTTGCGGAAGTTGAAGTAGTGGCCCGAGGCGAAGCGGAATGCCTCGTCGGACAGCCACGGCACATCGGGCGCGCCATGCTCGCCTTCGCGCACGTAGGGCAGCGCGGCCGGGCCTGCAGCCATCATGGTCAGCTCGGTCAGCGTCTGCTGGATCTCGGAGCCCTTGATCTTGAGAAGGGAGGCCTCAGGGCCGGGGGCGCGCTTCTCGGCCTCGGCAGCGAGCACGCGCAGCAGCGTGATCTCAAGGGCGCGCAAATCAATCTCGACCTGCGCCAGTTTGTCGCGAAAGCGCACGTCCTCAATCAGCGGGCGGCCATTCGATTTCGCCTGCTTGGCGACGTTCTGCAGGCGTTTGACGATGCGCTTGCAGCGGCCCACACCGGCGATGCCGGTGCGCTCGTGGCCGAGCAGAAATTTGGCGTAAGTCCAGCCCTTGTTCTCTTCGCCGACGCGGTTGCTGACCGGCACCTTGACGTTGTCGAACCAGACCTCGTTCACCTCATGCTCCTGATCGAGCATGATGATCGGCCGCACTGTAATGCCGGGCGTTTTCATGTCGATCAGCAGGAACGAAATGCCTTCCTGCTGCCGGCCTTCGCTGGACGTGCGCACGAGGCAGAAGATCCAGTCGGCGTACTGGCCCAGTGTGGTCCAGGTTTTCTGGCCGTTGACAATGTAGAAATCGCCCTCGCGCTCGGCCTTGCACTTGAGCGACGCGAGGTCAGAGCCGGAGCCCGGCTCGCTGTAGCCCTGGCACCACCAGTTTTCACCGGACAGGATTTTCGGCAGGTGATAGTCCTGCTGTTCCTTGTTGCCGAACGCCATGATGACCGGAGACACCATGCGCAGCCCGAAAGGGATCAGCTGCGGCGCGCCCTCATCGGCGGTGACTTCGTCGAAGATGTGCTGCTGCGTGGAGTTCCAGCCGGTGCCGCCGAACTGCTTCGGCCAGCCGACGCCGACCCAGCCTTTCTTGTGCAGCGCACGATGCCAGCCAAGATAGTCCTCGCGCTCGAGCCGCGAGCCTTCCAGCACCTTGCGGGCCACATTCGGGTCGAGGTTGGCGCGGGTGAATTCGCGTACCTCTTTTTCGAAAGCCTGTTGCTCCGGTGAATAATTCAAGTCCATACTTGCCTCAAAAATGATGGGCCGCTATGCGGCTTCTCTATGATCTGTCTACGTCCTTTGGCTCGCAGGCAAGTGTAAGCAATCTCCATCATGTCAATACCCGCTTTTTTAGAGAACAAACTCAGTTTGCCGGTGATCGCAGCACCGCTGTTCATCATCTCGCATCCACCGCTGACGCTGGCGCAATGCCTCGCCGGTGTCATTGGCGCATTTCCGGCGCTGAACGCGCGCCCGAAGGAGCAGCTTGATGACTGGCTGGCCGAGCTGACCGAGACGCTCGCCGCTGCTCAGGCGGCCGATCCGGCGCGACGCATCGCTCCCTACGCGGTGAACCAGATCGTGCATTCAAGCAATGACCGGCTCGATCACGACATGCAGCTTTGCGAAAAGTACAAGTCACCGATGTTGATTACGTCACTGCGCGCGCCCGGCGATGTGGTGAAGCAGGCGCACGCCTGGGGCGGCGTGGTGTTCCACGATGTGATTTCGATTCGCCATGCCGAAAAGGCGCTGGAGGCGGGCGTTGACGGGCTGATCCTCGTGTGCGCGGGGGCCGGCGGGCACGCGGGCATGCTGTCGCCGTTTGCGCTGGTGCGCGAGGTGCGGCGCTTTTACGATGGCCCCATCGCGCTCTCGGGCGCCATCGCGCACGGTGCCAGCATCCTCGCGGCGCAGGCGCTCGGCGCCGACTTCGCCTACATGGGCACGCGCTTCATCGCCACCGAAGAGGCGCGCGCTGTTGAGGGCTACAAGCAGATGATCGTCGAGTCCACGGCGCAGGACATCGTCTACTCATCCTTGTTCACCGGCATTCACGGCAACTACCTGAAAGAGTCCGTCCGCAAGGCCGGGCTTGACCCCGACAACCTGCCCAGCGCCGACAAGACGGCAATGAACTTCGGGCAGGGCGCCGTGAAGGCGTGGAAAGACATCTGGGGCTCCGGGCAGGGCGTCGGCCAGATGGACGACGTGCCGGCGACGGCGGTGCTCGTTGAGCGGCTGAAGGCTGAGTATCGCGAGGCTGTTGCGACGACACAGCGAACGACCGCTGCGTTTTGTTAGGTCCTTTCCACACACGGTTTTCGCGACATTCGGTCACGCAAAGTTCGACCGAAGCGTCCACTGAAGTCGCGTTTCGTTGCGGTCGATGGCAAGCCCTATCGACGCTTGCGAACCGGAGCGGTCATTGCTCCCGAATTGATGCCGACGCCAGCAAACACGAGTCGTGGCGCCGTCGGGCAGCCTGGACGCCCACGCCAGTTGACGGCGCGCATGGGGTTGCAGCTCGCTGCCGGCCGGCAGGGCTTGCGCCCGCAATCGTCAACGAGTGGGTACGTTCGCCTTGGCGGTGGTGCCCGCCGCCTCGACCGTGGAGCGAACGACCGGCAGGCCTTTCACCTTGTTCAGCGCCTGCGAGAAGAGGAAGTCCTTGTCGTTGCCCCAGTCAAAACCCTTGAGCTTCTTCTGGTCTTCACGCACCTTGATCAGCTTGGCTTCCTGCGCGTCTTCGGAGGTGTCCTCTTCGGGCGCGGCATCCTTGGTCTCGTTCTTGCCGATCAGGTGGCGCGAAAGGTCCTTTTCGCGCTGCAGCTTCGGCGCAATGACGCCATCCCAGGTCAGCTGCTCAATCAGTACGTCCGGTTCGATACCGGTGCCCTGAATCGAGCGGCCGTTCGGTGTGTAGTAGCGCGAAGTCGTGAGCTTTACGCCGGTGGTCTGCGACAAGGGGATGATGTTCTGCACCGAGCCCTTGCCGAAGGTGGTCGTGCCCATGATGGTGGCACGCTTGTGATCCTGCAGTGCGCCGGCGACGATCTCGGAGGCTGACGCCGAGGCGCCGTTGGTCATCACCACCACCGGTACGGTCTTCAGGATCTCCGGCACGTTGGCGAGTGGATCGCCACCACGACGGGCATAGTAATCACGGCTGGCGAAAAATTTGGTCTTGCTGCCTTCCATGCGGCCTTCGGTGTACACCACCATCGCATCTTTCGGCAGAAACATGGCTGACAGCCCAACCGCCGCATCAAGCAGGCCGCCCGGGTTATTGCGCAGATCGAGCACCACACCCTTGAGCGGCGTCTGTGCATTCTGTTCGGTCAGCACCCTCGCGACATCGGCCACGGTAGTTTCATTGAACGTACGAACACGGATGAACGAGATGCCCGGCTCAACCATCTTCGCCTTGACACCCTGAATCTTGATCTGCTCGCGCACCAGTGCGAAGGTGTGCGTGGCCCGCTCATCCTTGCGGAACACTTCGAGTTTGACCTTGGTGCCCGGCGAGCCGCGCATCATGTCCACCGCCTTGGTGGTGGTCAATCCGCGCGTGGTTTCGCCATCCACCTTGGTGATCAGATCGCCCGCGCGAATGCCTGCGCGGGCAGCCGGGGTCTCGTCGATCGGCGAGATCACCTTGATGAAGCCGTCTTCGGTACCAATCTCGATGCCGATGCCGCCGAACTTGCCGGTGGTCGTCGTGCGCAGGTCCTTGAACGCGGACTCATCGAGGAAGGTGGAATGCGGATCGAGGCTGGACACCATGCCACCGATCGCCTGCTCAATCAGCTTCTTGTCGCTGACCGGCTCCACGTAGTCATTCTTGACCCGCGAGTAAACCTCGGAGAAGGTGCGCAGCTCATCGAGCGGAATGGTTGATTTCGCATCGCGATTGGCGTCAACCGTGATGGCGAGCGACAGCGCGATACCCATCGTCGCACCAGCACCGACCCACGCCGCCTTTTGCCACATAGCACCCATGAATACACCTCTTTGTCCGTGCGGATGCCGTGAACCCGGCCCGCATTTGCCATATTAGACGATCAATCCCGTCATTGGTGCCGCAAACCCTCGCCAGTGGCGCTTTCAGGCCGACGTGTCGCCACGGCGAGACGCAACCGGCAAAAAATGGGCAGAAAAAAGGGCGACCTATCGGAGGATACGGTCGCCCTGAACGTCACCACGGATGAGCCGGGGGAAGCCCATCCTGGGAGGACAACGACACGGCAGCAGAGGGGTCAACTGCGTATCGTCTTGCCACAACCATAAGATGTGGCGCGGGCAGAAAAGTTCAACTGCTTTTCAGCAAAAAGTGGCGCGAAACGCATTGACCTCGTCGCGAGTGGGGATGCCATTGCGCCCGCCAAACCGCGTGCACTTGAGTGCGGCCACGTCGGTGGCAAACTGCAGCGCCTCCCGGAGCGGCTGCTTCTCGGCCAGCGCAAAGGCGAGCGCGCCATGCCAGGTGTCGCCGGCGCCCAGCGTGTCGATTGCATGCACCGGGCGTGCGGGGGTGAGCTGCAGGCGTTGACCGTCGAACCACCAGGTGCCGCGCTCGCCGAGGGTCACACCGCAGATCACGTTGCGGCCACCGAAGGCGCGCGGAATGGCGACGTCTGGCGCGCCGAACCCCAGACTTTTCAGCATCGGTTCGCTGAATACCGGATGTGTCGCCCGTTGCGCGATAGTGAGCACTTCTTCAGGGTCGCCCGCATCGGCGTCGAACACGCTTGGGATGGCGGCTGCCGCCGCCGCATCAAACAGGGCGATGGCGCCCGGTTTCCAGCGCGAATCGGCATGTACGGCGTCGGCGTGCTGCACTTCCCCAAGCGGAAGCCATGATGTGTCAGCCGGATAGCCTTGGGCCGGTGCTGAGCAGATCAGGCGCTCGCCGCGGTTGTCAACCAAGATCGCCGAGGTTTTCGAGCGCGCTCCGGGCAGGCGAAACACATGCGATACATCGACCCCTTCGCGCTCAAGCTGGCGCAAGATCTGGTCGCCGACATCGTCATCACCAACGCGGCCCCAGTACTGTGCCTCGCCACCCAGGCGCTTGACGGCAACGGCGGCATTGGCCGCCATGCCACCACCGGTGACGATGAATTCCAGTGCCCCGAATTTGGCCGGCGCCTCCGGAATGGTGTCGACACGAAAAATCTGGTCGAGCGTTGCGACACCGAGGCAGATGACACGGGGCTTGTGAGTCATTACGAGCGTCCGGTACTGCCAAAGCCACCGGCGCCACGGTCACTGGCGGAAAACTCGGCCACTTCCTGAAACTGCACTTGCTGCACCGGCACGATCACCAATTGCGCGATGCGTTCCTGCGGCTGAATGGCGAAAGCGGCACTGCCGGCAGCGTTGCGGTTCCAGCAGCTCACCATCAGTTCGCCCTGATAGTCGCTATCGATCAGCCCCACCAGATTGCCGAGTACGATGCCGTGCTTGTGACCCAAGCCTGACCGTGGCAGGATCAGCGCCGCATAACCAGGATCGGCGATGTGGATGGCGATGCCTGTCGGGATCAAGGTGGTGGCGCCGGGCGCGAGCTCAATCGCGGTATCGATGCAGGCACGCAGATCGAGACCGGCGGAGCCAGTCGTCGCGTAGGCTGGCAAATTCTGGCGCGCAGATTTGCGCAGTACCTTGAACTGAATCTTCATGAGCAGCGGAAAGACGATAGGCGGCGCGGTTCAGGACTTGAACATGCCTGGTTCGAGATTGTGCCGTTGTAGCAACTTGTAGAACTCGGTACGGTTGCGACCGGCCATCTGCGCGGCCTGTGCAGCGTTGCCTGCCGTGAGCTTGAGAATGCGCACCAGGTAGTCGCGCTCGAAGGTCTTGCGTGCCGCTTCGAAGGAGACCAGCGGCGCCGCACTGTCGTCAAGGCTGTGCCGGATCAGCGACAGCGGGATGACGTGCGTGGTGGACAGCGCCACGGCCTGCTCCAGCAGGTTTTCCAGTTGCCGCACATTGCCGGGCCACGGTGCCGCGACCAGCGCTGCCAGCGCGTCCGGCGCGAGCGTCGGCACGGTCTTGCGGTAGCGCGTGGCGATCTTTTTCAGAAAATGATTGACCAGCAGCGGGATGTCCTCCCGCCGCTCGGCCAGCGACGGCAGCTTGAGCGCGACCACGTTGAGGCGGTAAAACAGATCTTCACGGAAGGTCCGGTCGGCCCGCATCTGGTCGAGATTACGGTGTGTTGCCGAGATGATGCGAACGTCCACGTTGACCGACTGGGTGGCACCCACCGGGCGCACAGCGCCCTCCTGCAGCACGCGAAGCAGCTTGGCCTGCAACGACAGCGGCATGTCGCCGATTTCGTCGAGGAACAGGGTGCCGCCGTCGGCCGCCTGAAACAGCCCCTGCTGTGCGGTTGCCGCGCCGGTGAAGGCCCCTTTGGCGTAGCCAAACAGCTCGCTTTCCAGCAATTGCTCCGGGATGGCGGCACAGTTGATGGCCATGAATGGCTTGCCGGCGCGATTGCTGGCGGCATGAATTGCCCTAGCCAGCAGCTCCTTGCCGGTGCCGGATTCGCCAAGCACCAGCACCGAAGCCATCGAGTCGGCCACCAGCCGAGCCCGGCGCAGCAGGTCATCCATTTTGGCGCTGCGGGTCACGATTTCGGCGCGCCAGGCGTCATCGCTGCCGGCATGGGCTTCGCGCGATTCACCAGCGACAGCAACCGCTTGCGCCACTTTTTTCAGCAATTCCTGCGGGTCGAACGGCTTGGTCAAAAAGCCGAAGACCCCGCGCTGCGTCGCCGCCACCGCATCGGGGATGGTGCCGTGGGCGGTCAGAATGATCACCGGCAGCGTCGGATGCTGGGCGTTGATCTGTTCAAAGAGCTGCATGCCGTCAATACCGGGCATGCGCAGGTCAGTGACGACCACCGCCGGGCGCGTGACGGCAATTTGCGCCAGCGCCGCTTCGCCACTTTCCGCCGTCTTGACACGATAGCCCGCTGCCGAAAGCCGCAGGCCAATCAGCTTCAGCAGATCGGGATCGTCGTCAACAAGAAGGATCTCTGCTGCCATCGCTCAGTTTCTCCGTCGCTCTCGATCGAGCAACTGCTTTTCGATTGCCTTCAGCGCATCCAGCTTTTGCTGCAAGGCGTCTGCCCGCTTCTGCTCGTCTCGCACCTGACGTGTGCGTTCGGCGATCTGCGCCAGCAATACGTCGGCGACCGGTCGCAATGGGTGGTTCGCCGCGAGCCCGCCATTCTTGGCCAGCAGTGGTTCCAGCAGGCCCTGCAGGCGCGCGTCGTCCCCGGCGCCCGGCCCGAGCAATGCGGACAGCCAGGCATAGCGCATGCGGTTGACCGGTGTGCGCTCCTTGTTGAAGGCGTTTTGCGCAGCGTTGTATTCCTTGCGCAGATCGTCGGCGCTACCGCCCGTGGCACGCGCCATCTCCACCAGCAGCGCGAGGCTCTGCTCCTGATCATCCGGCAGTTTCACCGGCTCTGGCGCCGGCGGCGGCGGCGCCTGCTTCTCGACCTCAACATAAACCGGCACGTACACCGTCTGCGTCACCGCCGGCGGTGGCGACTTGGGCAACAGCGGAATGTCAGGCGCCGTGGCACAGCCCGCCAGCGCGACAATGGTCACGACACTTGCGGCGATGGGTGTTCGCCGTTCCCTAAACTGCAATTGAGTCTCCCTCGGTCAGCGTGAGCGGTGCGCCGCCACGCGTCAAATCCAGCGGCAGGCGAACCCGAAAGCGTCCGCCCGGCTTGCCTGGCTCCACGATAAACACGTGGCCCTGATGGGCAAGTACATATTCACGAACGATGGCGAGACCAAGACCGGAGCCCTTCACCTTGCCATTGGCACTGGCGTCACCACGATAAAACGATTCGAACACCCGTTCCTGCTCTTCCAGGGCGACGCCGGGGCCATCATCCTCGACATCGATCTGGGCCATGCCACCGTCGATGCTGCTGACGATCCGCACTTTGCCACCGCGCGGCGTGTACTTGATGGCGTTCGACACCAGATTATCCAGCACCACGCGCAACTGCTCGCGATCGCCCTTGAGCGTGAGCGCTTCGCCCCGAACCTCGACTGAAATCGCACGCGACAGCATCTCCAGCCGATGCTCGCGTACGACTCGCTCGATGATCGGCTTCATCTCGACAGTTTCCAGCTTCAGCGGGGCCGCGCTTTTATGCTGCTGGTAGGACAGCAAGTCTTCGATCAACCGCTGCAGCGACACCGTGTTGTCGCGGATGATGCGCACCACGTCGGTCTGTTGCGTCGACATTTCTCCGACGATGCGGTCGTTGAGAAGTTCCGAACCTTCGCGCACTGCCGTCAGCGGCGTCTTCAGTTCGTGCGATACGTGGCGCAGAAAGCGGCTCTGATGCGTCTCCAGTTCAAGCAGGCGGCGGCGCAGCCAGTCGAGCCGCTCGCCGAGTGAGCGCAGGTCGCGTGGGCCGTTGATCGAGATGTCTTCATTGAATTCGCCACGTCCGAGCTTGCGGATGCTGCGGTCGATATTGCGCAGCGGTCGCGAAATCAGGATCGAAAAACCGATCGCCAGCAGCAGGGCAGTAGCGGCAGCAATACCCAGGAACCACGGCCAGTTTTCACGGGTTTTCGCGGCCATTTCACGCAGCGTCACCACTTCCCGCTCAGTGACACGACCCAGCATGGCCGCAGCCTGCGCCGCGCTGTCGGCGAGATCGGCGGCAGTCTCCGCCAGTCGCGGTCGCTCGCTGGCATCGGGCACGCCGTTGCGCAGCGCGGCAGCCAGCACTACGCGCTGCGTGCTGACCTGCTTGATGGCGGCGCGCTCGTCGTCCGCCAGTGGCAGGCTCTGGCTGCGAATCAAGGCTTGCTCAAGCTGGGCGTCGAGTTTGCGGTAGCCGTCGATCAGCGACGCGTCTTCGAGGACGATGGATTGCCGTACGGCGCGTTCGATTTTGCCGGTGACATCGCGCAGTTCGCGCGACGCTGAACTGGCAGCCTCCGCTTCCCGCACCGAAAGCTGCGAGCGCTTGGCCAGCGCGTCGAGGCCGAATGCCAGCTCGGCCAATGCCACCACCAGCGGCACGGCGGAAAGCACGAAGCACGCGAGGATGACGTTGGTCAGGGAGCGCGGGTAGTACACACCGGCATTTTAGGGCGCGCTGCAAGCACGGCCTTCAGGGCCACATGCCGGCGAGCGGCGCCGGCGTACGATTTGCTAGCCGTGGCGGATGACCACCGTCTTCATGACGCTGAAACCATACAGCGCCTCAAAGCCCTTTTCGCGCCCATAGCCAGACGATTTGACGCCGCCAAAGGGCAGCTCCACGCCGCCGCCCGCACCATAGTTGTTTATGAACACCTGGCCGCTTCTGATGGCGCGGGCCATGCGCAATCCTCGCCCGCCGTTTTCCGTCCACACGCCGGCGACCAGGCCATATTCGGTGCCGTTGGCGAGCCGGATGGCGTCTGCCTCATCCCGAAATGGCATTGCGGCCAGCACCGGGCCGAACACTTCATCGCAGGCCAGTGGCGCTTCCATCGGCACGTCGGCAATCAGCGTCGGTCTGGCGTAGAAGCCGGTGGCCGGGGATTCAGGCGCGACGCTGCCCTGGGCAATGCTGCGCATGGCGGACGCCTTGGCATCAGCAAGAAAACCCTCCACGCGCTGCAACTGGCTGGCGCGGATGAGGGGACCGACATCAAAATCGAGCACGGCAGGGCCTACCTTCAGGGTGGCAATGCGAGCCCCCACTGCTTCGAGTACGCGCTCATAGGCGCTGGCCTCGACCAGCAGACGCGAGCCTGCGCTGCAGGTCTGTCCGGCGTTCTGCACGATGGCATTGACAACGACCGGCAGCGCGTCGTCGAGATTGGCGTCGGCAAACACGATCTGCGGGCTCTTGCCGCCCAGCTCCAGCGTCACCGGCACATGTCGTCTGGCGGCACTCTGTGCAATGAGGGTGCCGACGCGTGCCGATCCGGTGAACGAGATGTGATCAATACCTGCTGCATCGGCCAGCGCCTGCCCGGCTTCGTGGCCGTAGCCGGTGACAATGTTCAAGGCGCCGTCCGGAAAGCCGCACTCAACCGCCAGCTCGGCGATGCGCAACAGCGAAAGGCAGGCGTCCTCGGCCGGTTTCACGACGCATGCATTGCCGGCGGCGAGCGCACCACCCACCGAACGCCCGAATATTTGCATCGGGTAGTTCCACGGGATGATGTGTCCGGTGACACCGTGCGGCTCGTAGAAGCTCATCACGGCATAACCCGGGGTGTACGGGATCGTTTCGCCGTGCAGCTTGTCGCAGGCACCCGCGTAGAACTCGAAGTAACGCGCCACCGCAGCGGCATCAGCCTTTGCCTGCTTGACCGGTTTGCCGCAGTCGCGCATTTCAAGATGTGCCAACTCGTCGTGATGCGCCAGCAGCGCGTCACTAAGCTTGCGCAGCAGGCGACCGCGTTCGACCGGGGCGAGGCGGCTCCATGTCCCGCCGTCGGCGGCCGTGCGGGCTGCGGCAACAGCACGGCGGACATCCGCCGCATTGCCGCGCGCGATGTGCGCAAACACCTGGCCGTCGCTGGGGTCGAGAACCGGGATGGTGTCGCCGCTGTTGCCAGCGACGCGGCGATTGCCGATGAAATGGGTGCTCATACGGTGTGCGCTATTTGCCGGACGGTTTGAACATCCAGGCGAAGGTGTATTCGTCGGTGCGTGGGCTGTAGCTCAGGTTCTTCTTCATCGCCCACACATTCATGTGGAAGTGCAGCGGAATGATGCCCTGATCGGCCATCGCAATTTCCGTCGCCCGCGCCAGCAGCGCCTCTCGCTTGGCGTCGTTGATGGTGACCAGTGCGTCTTCCAGCATTGCATCGAATTTGCTGTTCGAGTAGCGCCCGCGGTTGGCGTTACCCCAGCCTTTCTTCGCATCGAAAGTGCCAAGCAGAGGTCGCAGGCTGTCGGACATTTCACCCGAACCGGCCGACCAGCCCAGCAGCATCAGGCTGAATTCGAGTTTGGTTGCCCGGGTGAAGTAGACCGACGACGGCATCGCATCGACTTTCGTCGCGATACCGGCGCGACTCAGCATTTGCGCCACCGCTTGCGCGATCTGTTCATCGTTGACGTAGCGGTTGTTCGGCGCATGAATAGTGATGCCGAAGCCATCCGGGTAGCCAGCCTCGGCCAGCAATTTCTTCGCCTGCGCTGTGTCGAACTTGTCGGGCTTCAGGTTTTTAGACGTGCCGGGGTAGCCATCCGGCAGCGGTTGGCCGGCGGCGACGGCCTCGCCTTCCATCACGCGGCTGACGATGGCGTCGCGATTCAACGCCAGCGAAATCGCCTTGCGCACCCGGGCATCCTTGAGCGGATTTTTGGTCAACGGCTTGCCCTGCTTGTCGGTGACAAAGGGTGACACATCGCGATTGGAATCAAGGTGCAGGTAGATCAGCCGGTTCGAGCCGACGCGGGCAAGAGAGAGGTTCTTGTCGTTCTTGAGCCGGGCCATGTCCGCCGTCGGCGCGTTTTCCAGCGCCTGGATGTCGCTTGACAACAAGGCGGCGACGCGGGCCGGGTCATTGGTCAGAATGCGCAGGGTCGCCTTCTCCCACGGAGTTTTGCCGCCCCACCAGGCATCGTTGCGGGCCAGTTCGAGGCGATCGCCCTTGGCAAAGCGGACCAGCTTGTACGGCCCGGTGCCGATGGCCGCCTTGCCGCTGTTGAAGTCATCGGTACTGGCGCTGGCAGCCGCTTTCTTGGAGACGATATAGACGGTTGACAGATCGTTGGGCAGCAGCGGATGCGGCTTCTCGGTCGTCATCACCAGTGTGTGGGCATCGACCGCCCTGATCGCCTTGATCGGCCGCACATAGGTGGAAAACGACGAGGGCGAATTGGGCACTTTCGGCACTCGGTCAAGGGTGAAGATCACATCGTCAGCGGTGAAGTCACTGCCGTCATGCCACTTCACGCCTTTGCGCAGCTTGAATTCCCAGTTCAGGTCATCGACGGGTTTCCACGACAGAGCGAGACCGGGTTTGAGGCGTTGCTGTTCGTCCATCGCCACCAGGCGCTCGAACACGTGCGCTGCGGCTGAATTGTTCGGCCCGACGTTGTGATAGTGCGGATCGAACGCCGTGATGTCACCAGACAGTCCGATGGTGATCGATTGCGCAAATAGCGCGGTGCTGGCGGCTGCTGCGCCGCACAACACCATAATCCTGCGCAACCTTATCGACACGATAGTTCTGTGTGAACGCATGAGACCCCCTGATCGTCCGGCTGAAATGCAAAGCAACAGAATAACCGACCGCGCTGCCACACCCTGGCTCGCGCAGCAACGCAACGACACTCGCCGATGAACGCACGAATTGAAACTGCCTTTCCTGACATTCGCCCGTGGGCCGCAGGTCGCGCCAGCAACGAGCGTGACGAGGCTATTCCCCACGTGTGGACCTACACCGGTGTCGCGCCGGGGCCGCATGTGTGCGTGAATGCGCTGGTGCACGGCAATGAAGTGTGTGGCGCGATTGCGGGCGACTGGTTGCTCAGGGAGCTGGCAGCGGGGTTGCGTCCGGCACGCGGCGCACTATCTGTCGCGTTTGCCAACGTCGATGCCTATCACAGCTTCGAGGCCGCGAAACCCTTTCAATCACGCTGCGTCGATGAGGACTTCAACCGCCTGTGGGATGTGGCTACGCTGGACGGCCCGCGCGACTCCCGGGAGCTGCGGCGCGCCCGCGAGCTGCGGCCGTTTTACGACACCGTCGATCACCTGCTTGACCTGCATTCGATGCTGGAGCCGGCACCGCCGATTGCGCTGGCTGGCGACACCGACAAGGGGTTGGCGCTGGCCAGGGCCGTTGGCACGCCGCAGCACATCCTGGTCGATTCCGGGCATGCCGCTGGCAAGCGGCTGCGCGACTACGCCGACTTCGGTGATCCGCAGCATCCGCGCAGCGCCTTGCTGGTGGAGTGCGGGCAACATTGGGAGGCCGCAGTCGGCGACGTTGCGCGTCATGTCACGTTGCGTTTTCTGCGCCACTTCGAGGTTCTGGATGCGGTAGCGTCGGCGAAGCTCGCTTCAACGCTCGCATCTGTTGGTGAGTCGGCGCCCGTAGCGCAGCGCGTGATTGACATCGATACCGTCGTGACCGTGGCCAGTCCACAATTTCGATGGATCCGGCCGCTACTGGGGCTGGAGGTGTTTCCGTACGCAGGCACCTTGCTGGCCATGAATGGTGATGTTGAGGTGCGCACACCGCACGCCGATGCTGTCATGGTGATGCCGGTGCCGCAACCCAAGGTCGGACAGACTGCGGTGCGTATCGGTCGCTTCCGCGCCTGATCGGTGGTGCCGGCCCAATCGGATTGCGTCGCTATTCCAGCGGACGCCGGTCTGCGGGATCAGGCTGGTCAAGCCAGTACCGGCGGCGCACGTCGCGGTATTTGCTCGCGCTGGTGACGCCTTGCACCGAATCGAGCACGATTGCGCCATGCCAGTCGGTGCGCAGCACATCAATGTCGCGTTCGCGATAGCGCGCCAGCACTGCGTCGCGCGGATGACCGAAGCGGTTGCGGTAGCCGGCGTTGATCAGCGCCAGCTTGGGTGCGACGGCGTCGATGAAAGCTGGTGTCGATGAGGTCAGGCTGCCGTGATGCGGCATCAGCAGCACGTCGCTGCGTAACATGGTGGGCTGATCGGCGTAGCGCTCGACCAATGCCCGTTCGCTGAGTGCTTCGATATCGGCGGTCAGCAATGCGCTGAACTGTGCGCTGCTGACCTTGATGACACAGGAACGGTCATTCGTCTTCAGCTTTGCTTCGAGGTAGCTGTCCGCCTCCGGATGCAGCACCTCAAAGCGGACACCATCCCATTGCCAGGACTGCCCTCGGATGCAGGCAATCGGCGTCACCCCGCGTGAGCGCGCGACCGTCACGATATCGGCTTCGTTGAATACTGAGGTCAGCATCCAGTCCACCGGCAATGTATTGAGCAGTGATCGCCCACCACCGCTGTGGTCGATGTCGAGATGACTAACCACCAGCCCATGGATACGCCCGGCGCCGCTCCCGCGCAGATAAGGTGCAATCAGTCGCGAGCCGGCATCGGCGCTGTCGGTCCAGCGCGGCCCGGTGTCGTAGACCAGCGTGTGATTGGCAGTCTGAACGACGGCAGTGGTGCCTTGCCCGATGTCGAGCGCCGTCAGACGAAACTCGCCTTCAGGAACCGCTGGCGGAACCACAGTGAAGAGCGGCAGACACCACAGCGCACCCAGCCACCGGTGCGGCCAGCCGCGTGGCGCCAGCAGTACGACGCAGCCGGCAATCGCGAGGGCGACTGCCCACCACGGCGGCGCGTGCTGCGTCCACAATGGGGTCGGCCAGGTCAACAACCACTGCAGGCCCTGCACCAGCCACAGCATGAGCTGGTGCGCGGCAAGCAGCAGGGCGTCCAGTGGAACTATCAGCCACAGCAAGGTCAGCGGCACTACCAGCAACGTCACCAGTGGAATGGCCACCGCGTTCGCCAGCGGCCCCACCAGCGACACCTGCTGGAACAGCGCCAGCGAGAGTGGCGCCAGGCCGAGCGTTACTGCCGCCTGCGTTGCCAGCACGGTATGCCACCAGGGTCGACCACCGACACGACCGACGGAGACGTACAGCAGGAAGGCCACAGCACCGAACGAAAACCAGAAGCCCACGGCGAGCACCGCCCACGGATCAATCGCCAGTACCACGGTTAGCGCCAGCACCAGAATCAGCCAGGGCGACAGCGTCCGTCGCAGCATCAGGGCAAACGCCGCTGCGAGCAGCATGTAGCAGGTGCGTTGCGCTGGCACCTCGAAACCAGCGAGTGCGGCGTAGGCGACGGCGACAACTGCGGCGACCAGTGCAGCTGCCTGCTGTGCCGGCAGCCACGCTACCAGTCGAGGCGAGCGGCGCCATCCGGCCATGGTGAGCCAGCCCATCCAGCCGGCGAACAGTGTCACGTGGGCGCCGCTGATCGAGAGCAAATGCGAGACCGCAGTGGCGTTGAACAATGACCAGTCTGCTTCGCTCACCGCGCGCTGGTCACCAATCGCCAGCGCGATCAGCACCCCGGCGTAGCGTTGCCCGGAAAGCGCCTGCTGCATGCGCTCGCGCAGCCGTTCACGCAAACGGTTGAGATGATCAATTGCCCGCCCGGCATTGGTTGCCAGCAGGCGATTCGGTTCGTCATTGCGCACACTGCCGGTGGCGCGCAGGTTGTTCTCGAGGAGCCAGGCCTCCACGTCGAATCCATTCGGATTGGCGTAGCCATGCGGACGTTTGAAGCGAACTGTCAGCTGCCAGCGCTCACCCGCGTGCAGTGTGGGCAGCGGTTCACCCTGCAACTCCCGTACCGTTGACTTGTACCAGCCGAGCGCCACTCGCGGTGGTACCACAGCAGCCGGTGTAAGCACACGCTCCACCGCGAAGGCAAAGCGCACACCCTGCTGGTCCGCCTGAGGCAGCTCGTCGATGACGCCGACCAGTTCGATGTCGCGGCCTTCCCACTCGCGCGGCAGTTCGCTGGCCATGCGCAGATCGGCGCGCAGGCATGTATAGCTCGCGCCAATGGCCATTGCGAGCAGCAGCGCCAGGAGCAACGGCGTGCGCGATTGGCGCAACAACAAGGCTAATGCCAATAATGAAGACGACGAAAGTACCGCCACTGACATCCATCGCAGTGGCAGTTCAGGCACCAGCTGCGCCAGCCCAACCGCGATGCAGCCCGTCAGCAAAACCAGCAGCGTACGCATTGGCAATCCGGCCCGGCGATCTGCCGTCGCGGCGGCTATTCCGCCTGCCAGTGTCCTGACTTGCCGCCCAGCTTTTCGAGCAGGCGCACATCGTCGATCGTCATGCCCCGATCGACTGCCTTGCACATGTCGTAGATGGTGAGCAGGCCGACGCTGGCGGCGGTCAGTGCTTCCATCTCGACGCCAGTTCGACCGACGGTTTCTGCGGTCACTTCGATGCGTACGCTGCTATTGGCGCTGTCGACGGCGAACTCCACAGCCACGCGGGTCAGCGGGATTGGGTGAGCCAGCGGGATCAGGTCGGCGCAGCGCTTGGCGCCCTGAATGGCGGCTAGCCGGGCGACGCCCAGCACGTCGCCCTTTTTGTGCGAACCGCTCTCGATCAGCGCCAGCGTGGCCGGCAGCATTGCAATGTGACCGGTTGCACGGGCGACACGCTTTGTTTCTGCTTTGTTTCCGACATCGACCATGTGCGCCTGGCCGGTCGCGTCGAAATGTGTAAGCGTTTGTAACGGTTCAGTCATGGCGCGCTCGAATTGCGGTCCGGTCAGGAACCGCTGGGGCATTTCAGCTATCTTAGCAACATGCGTTTCCCGTTCCCGGTTCTGGCCAAGCCCGTCGCAGCGGCTGTTGCACTGACACTTTCATTGCCATTCGTGGCCACTGTGCTGCCCGCCGTTGCGCAGACCAATTTGCCCGAACTGGGCGACAGCTCGGGTGCTTTGGTGACTGGCCAGCAGGAGCGCAAGCTCGGCGCCGAAGCGATGCGCGAGATTCGCGCCAGCGGCGCCTGGCTGAATGACCCTGAAGTCAACGCCTATCTCAACGATCTCGGGCGCCGCATTCTCGATGCTAACCCCACCATTCGCGACAAGTTCGAGTTCTTTGCCATGGGCGACCCGGGGGTCAACGCTTTTGCCATGCCCGGTGGCTACATCGGCGTCAACCTCGGCCTGGTGCTGCTGACGCAGTCGGAGAGCGAGCTGGCCAGCGTCCTCTCGCACGAGATGGCGCACGTCACGCAGAAGCACTACGCGCGCATGATGGATGACCAGCGCAAGAACGCATGGATCGGTATTGCTGGGCTCGCCGGTGCAGTGCTGGCGGCATCGAAGGGCAAGGGCGACGCCGCGCAGGGCGCCTTGCTGGGCACTCAGGCGGCGCAGGTGCAAAGCTACCTAAACTTCTCGCGTGACAACGAACGGGAAGCAGACCGCATCGGCTTCCAGTATCTCGCGCGCGCGCAGTTTGACCCCGCCTCGATGGGGGTTTTCATGGAGCGGCTGCAGCGTTCCACCTCGCTCTCCGATACCGGTGTGGTGCCGGGTTACCTGCGCACCCACCCGGTGACCGTGGAGCGGATTGCCGACGCCCGTTCCCGCTCGGCCAACAGTGAATTCAAGCTGGCCCGCGAAAGCCTCGATTTCCACTATGTTCGTGCGCTGCTGCGCAGCTATGTGGGCGAGCCGAAAACGGCGGTGGCATTCTTCGAGTCCGCGCTGGAAGACCGCAAGTTCGCGTCGGAAGCCGCGACCCGCTACGGACTCGCGGCAGCGCTGCTGCGCGCGCGAGACTTCGAGCGCGCCAAGCGCGAGCTCGCCACGCTGGAGGCGGCGCGCGTGCATCACCCAATGATCGCCGCGATGCTTGGCCAGGTGCTGGTGCAGAACGAGGAAATTCCTGCTGCCGTGCGCCACTACGAGCGCGCGATCGCCGAATTCCCCACCCACTGGCAGCTTCACTACGACCTGCCGGAAGTGCTGCTGCGGTCGAAAGAGCCCAAACGTGCGCTGGCGTCGCTGGAGAAAAGTCTCGCCAAGCGGCCCGACGACGTGCAACTGCTGGAGCTCGCGGCGCGGGCGTCGGCCGAGGCCGGCTACAAGATGCGGCAACACCGATTCCTAGGTGAGCAGTACGCCCGGCTGGGCAATCTGCGCGGCGCGATCGACCAGTTTGAGCTGGCCTCGAAGGCGGGTGATGGTGACTACTACGAGGCGAGCTACGTCGAAGCTCGCGCTCGCGAGCTGAAACGTGAAATGCAGGCCGCGCGGCAGAACGAGCGGCGCACTTTCTTTGAATGACTTTTCTCTGAAAAGCCCATTTGCAACGGGCTCCTAGCTGAAATTGGTGAAAAGTCGACTTTCTGGCAAAACAGCTTCCAAGCCCAGACCGGATGGGCTGA
>ENA-UOYA01001601-UOYA01001601.1-activated-sludge-metagenome-genome-assembly--contig:-NODE-1601-length-23582-cov-7.799932_pt1 | contig 23582 bp, 18 predicted proteins | sample MGYA00238163_ERZ764804 | MGnify/ENA primary metagenome ERZ764804 (study PRJEB28919, sample SAMN05720223) | activated sludge metagenome | isolation source: Anaerobic digester | place: Hong Kong... | reverse complement strand
GGACAACCAGCATATATGCAGAAATGTCGGCTATCTTATGAGACGGTTAGTAAGTTCCTCGGGAAGCATGGAGCGTCGCAGGTCCTGCTCGGTGATCTCCGTTGTGAAAAGTTCTGGAATAGGACGGGGCAACAGGTCGTTCAACCGGTAGCCCGTGTGAGGATAGGAGAACGCTGCTGCCACCGGACACTGGAAAATCCCGGCGGCAATTTCGGCCGCGGGCAGGAAATCGATGTCGGCGCTGACGATTACAGCGGCGTGGCAGGGAGCCGGGGTGGGCCGTGTGTTCGATCGATGAAGCGGCCACTGTTGTACGAGCTTCCGTGGCGCGGCTCCGGAGGAGCCCAGCGCCGCGTCGGTCACCAGGGCGCAGCCCAGCATCATGTCCGTCTGTTTCTCTTCGTGGATCTGCAACTTGGGGTGAAACGTACGTGGTTCATTCCCGAGCAGCTCCCAGTTGATCGGGATGCCGCAGCGGGCGAGATTGTCCAGTTCGCTGCGTTCTATGTAAAACCGGTGTTTGCGCGGGCGGAACGTTCCGTGCGTGACCTCGACCTGTCCTCGCGTGTGGCTGTGCAGCGCATCCAACCAGATGTACTTACGCTCCACCCCGCTGCGGTCTTTCGGCATGTCTTCGGGGATGGTGGCGGTAAAGTACTTCACGGCTCCGAGTTGGCTGTTGCCGAATTCGGCTGGCCGTCTTGCGGCCAGCGCATTCAGAACCGTGTTCGCCAGTTTGAGGAAATCGCACCAGGCGAGTTCGAAGCCGCGCTCGTCCAGGATGCTCAAAGGGACATAGAAGTTGTACCCGTCGATGTAAACGTTCACAGAACGCGCCGGCGCCGGCATCCCCGGCGCAGGATGCCGTTCCGGCTCGTTTCGCGACGCGATATACCTGTTCCACATGTTTCTTTAACCCACCGGAAAGCGGTCTGGATGGGCTGAAAACCGGCTCACGGACAGCGTCCTCTATGTTATACGATTCGCAACCGCCTTTTACGCGTTGCTGCTGGTTGGTTTGCGGGCCACCAATGCTGCCGAAGCGAGCCAGAGCAGCAAGCCGCAGGCGGCGGTTACGATGACGCTTACTCCTGGCGCGGGCGTTCCTTCCGGGGCTGTGCCTTCGAGCAGCCAGCGCAGCGGGGCCAGCGCGTAAGTGAGCGGGTTGGCCGCCATCACCGCGCGGATCCAAGCGTGCGCGCTTGAGGCGGGGAAGAGCGCACCGCTCACCATCCACAGTGGGAAGAGCAAGAGGTTCACGATCGCGTGGTAGCCTTGCGTCGATTCCATCCGCCACGCCAGCAGAAAGCCGAGCGCCGTGAATGTGAACGAAATCACGTAGAGCACGCCCGCGGTTTGGATCAGCGTGATCAGCGAAGGCTTGATACCCGCCAGCGGCGCGAAGGCCAGGAAGAGTAGACCCTGAAACCACGCCAGCGTGGCCGCACCCAGCACCTTGCCGTAAACCACCGCTGTGCGTGGGGCGGGGGACACGAGCATTGACAGCAGAAAGCCCTCCCGGCGATCCTCGATCAGGCTCATCGTTGAAAACACGGCGGAGAACATCACCGTGAGTGTGAGCGCGCCGGGGAAAAAGAATTTGAGGTTTCCAAAGCCGGACCCGATCACCAGCCAGAAAATGAGCGGGGAACCGACGAAGCCGGCCACGCGGGCCTTCTCGCGCCAAAAGCGGATCAGTTCCCGGGCGACGATGGCGGCGACGGGGAGAAAGAATTCGGCGGGTTTCACAGTGCGGCTCCGGTTTCGTCGAGAAAAACGTCCTCGAGAGTTGGCTTGTGAAGGGCAACCGACTGTATGGCGCCCGGAAACGCCTCGACCACCTCGGCGATGAAGCGATGGCCGTTAGCGATTTCGACCCGCAGCGTCGTCCCGCTCGCTGCGGCACGCACGCCGAAGCGGGATTGGATGCTGGCTGCGAGTCCACCCGGGTCCGCGGACTCCAGCATCACGACGTCGCCGCCCACGCGGGCTTTCAGTTCGACCGGTGTGCCGGATGCCACGATGCGCCCCTGGTGTAAGAGGGCGAGTTGGTCGGCGCGGTCGGCTTCGTCCAGGATGTGCGTCGTCAGGAGGACCGTGACATTTCCCATGGAACGCAGATCCGCGATGTACTGCCAGAGCTCGCGACGCGCGGCAGGATCGAGCCCCGTGGAGGGCTCGTCCATCAGCAGTACGCGCGGACGGTGCAGTAGCGCCTTGGCAATCTCGACTCGGCGCCGCAAGCCGCCGGAAAGGTTTCCTACAACGTCGTGGACGCGCGTGTCCAGGTGCAGCCGCGCGGTCACTTCGCGGATGCGATCGCGCAGTTGCGCGCCGTAGATTCCGTAGAAATGCCCTTGCGCGTGCAGGTTCTCACCGGCGGTGAGCTTGCGGTCCAGGCTCTGGGATTGAAACACCACACCGACCAATCTGCGCACTTGGGCGGACTGGCTGGTTACGTCAAAGCCCGCCACCGTGGCGAGCCCCGCGGTTGGTGCCATCACGGTTGCCAGGATGCGGAACAGCGTGGACTTCCCGCCGCCGTTGGGGCCCAGCAGCGAGAAGATGCATCCCTCGGGGACGTCGAACGAAATCCCGGCCAGAGCGGTCCGCTCGCCGTAGCGGTGCTTGAGTTCTGAGACAGAGACGATCATGCTTCCTTGGGTGAGAACCACGGATAAATCAAGGGTATCAGGAAGAGTGTGAGTCCCGTAGCCGTCACCAGTCCGCCAATGACTACAGTGGCCAGCGGCCGCTGCACTTCCGCGCCGGGCGCGGTGGATAGGGCCATGGGAAGGAAGCCCAGGCTGGCCACCAGCGCCGTCATCAGGACCGGCCTGAGCCGCACGGAAGCCCCTTCGATGACCGCGTCCCCCACGCGAAGTCCCTCGTCCCGCAAATGGTTGATGTGGCTCACCATCACGATGCCGTTGAGCACCGCCACACCGAATAGAGCGATGAAGCCGATGGACGCCGAAAGGTTTAGATTAAGCCCGCGCGCCCAGAGAGCGGCGATGCCGCCCACCATGGCGAACGGCACATTGAGCAGGATCAGTAACGCGTGGGGCACGGAATCGAAGGTGATAAATAGCAGTGCGAAGATGATCAGAATCGACAGCGGGAGCACGACAATCAGCCGCTTCGTGGCGCGCTGCTGATTCTCGAACTGGCCTCCCCAGTCCACCGAGTACCCCGCCGGCAGCGGAAGGTCGCGCGCGATGCGGCGCCGCGCTTCGGCCACAAAACTGCCCAGGTCGGTGCCGCGCACGTTGGCCTGCACCACAATGCGTCGCTGTCCGTCCTCTCGCGAGATCACTTCGGGACCGCGAGCGACTTCGACTCGCGCAACCTGCCCCAGGCGGATCTGCTCGCCTGCGGGCGCGGCCAGTGGCAGCTCGCTGACCGAAGCCGGATCCATGCGAAAGCGTTCCGGCAGGCGCACCACGATGGGGAATCGGCGCTGGCCTTCGATCATCTCAGAGACCGTGCGCCCGCCGATGGCGGCTTCCACCAACTCGCGCACCGAAGATACGTTGAGGCCGTATCGGGCCAGGGCCGCACGATCCACCTCCACGTGCAACTCGGCAACGCCAGAGACAATTTCCATCTGCGCATCCGCCGCGCCCGGCACGGCCGAAATTGTCTTGAGGGCCCGTTCGGCGAGCTGCTCCAGCGTGCGTGGATCTTCTCCGAAGATCTTGAGCGCCACGTCGGCCTTGATGCCGCTGACCGTCTCATCCAACCGCATGGCCATGGGCTGCGTGAAGTTGTATTCCACGCCGGGGACAACTTCGAGCGCGGCGGCCATCTTCGAGATCAACTCCTCCTTGCTGCGAGCCTTCCAGTGTTCCCGTGGCCTCAGAAGTACGTAGACATCTCCCTCATAAATGCCCATGGCTTCGGTGGCGACATCGGGGCGGCCCAGTTTCGTGACCACGCCCGCTACCTCGGGGAAACCGGCAATCACGCGTTCCACCTTCTTGCTGAGCTCGATGGATTCGGTGAGCGAGATGCCCGGCAGCTTTTTGGTCTGCACCAGGATGGACCCTTCCTCGAGACGGGGCATGAATTCTGTGCCGATCCAGGCCAGCGAACCCAGGCTGACGGCGAGCACAACCACGGAGACGGCGAGGGTGGCCACGCGGTACCGGAGCAGCAACCGCAGCAGGGTGACGTAGCCCGAGCGCACGTGCTCGAACCAGGCTTCCTTGTTCTCTTTGACGCCCTTGCGCAGCACCAGGCTGGCGGCAGTGGGCACCACGGTGAGGGCGAACAACAGTGCGCCGATCAGTGACGAACAGACCGCGATGGCCATGGGCCGGAACATTCGGCCCTCTAAACCCTCCAGGAACACGATGGGCATGTAGACCGCGATGATGATGGCGACCGCGAACAGGATCGGCCGTGCCACTTCATGCGCCGCCTGGCGCACTTCTTCCTGCGGGGCGGCTTTCGCATGCTGCAACCGCCGGATGGAGTTCTCCATCATGACTACTGCGCCGTCGACAATCATCCCGAAATCGATGGCGCCAAGGCTCATCAGGTTCGCCGAAACACCGAAGACCTGCATGCCGATGAAGCCCACGAGCATCGACAGCGGAATTACCGCCGCCACGATGAAAGCGGCGCGTATGTTGCCCAAGAACAGAAGGAGAACGAGGACGACCAGCACTCCCGCTTCGAGCAGATTCTGCCGTACGGTCTTGATCGTGCGGTCGATCACCGTGCCCTGGTCGTAAAACGGCACGATTCTCACGCCCTCAGGGAGACGCATCGAGGCCAGCCGTGCTTTCACGCGCTCGATGACCTGGCGCCCGTTCTCGCCCTTCAGCATGATGGCCATGCCGGAGACCGTCTCGCCCTGGGCGTCGCGCAGTACCGCGCCTTGCCGCGGCATGGGGGCGAGCATGACGCGCGCGACGTCGGAAACCAGCACCGGAGTACCCGCGCGCGCCAGTAGCACGACGCGTTCGATATCGGCCACGTTCGCCGTCCGGCCCAGGCCCAGCACAGTGTACTGTTCGGCGGCGTGCTCGATGTAACCGCCGCCGAAATTGGCGTTGTTTTCCCTTACGCGCTCGAAGACGTCCCGAAGCGTCAGGCCGTAGCGCTGCAAGCGGACCGGATCGACTTCAATCTGGTATTGCTGGCTCTCGCCGCCCCAGGTGTTCACTTCGTTGACGCCCGCCACCGTCCGCAGGCCGAGCTTTACTTGCCACTCGTGCAGCGTCTTCAATTCCATCAGTGAATGTGTCTTGCTTTCCAGCGTGTACTGGTAGACTTCGCCGAAAGCGGTGGCCACCGGCCCGAGCGTAGGTTCGAGGTTTTCGGGCAAACGGGTTCGCACCTCCTGGATTCGCTCGTTCACCAACTGCCGGGCGAAGTAGGTGTCGACGGAGTCGTCGAACATCAGGGTCACCATCGACAGCCCCAGCTTCGAAATGGAGCGGATGCCCTGCGTGCGCGGAAGACCCATTAACGCCGTTTCGATGGGGAAGGTGACCAACTGCTCCACTTCGGTGGGCGCCATGGCCGGGCATTCGGTGATCACCACCACCTGGTTGTTGGTCAGGTCCGGGAACGCATCAATGGGGATGCGCAGCATGACGGTGACGCCCGCCGCGATCAGACCGATGAGTCCTGCGAGGACGAAGAGGCGGTGCCGCAGGTGAAAATCGATGAAGCGCGTCAGCATGGCGGGGGCCTATTCTCCCAGCGCGGTCTTCATGAGCTGGCTCTTCAGTACAAAGCTGCCGCGCGTGACGATGTCGTCGCCTGCCTTGAGGCCGCTCTCGATTTCCATGAATCGGTCAAGCGGACGCCCCGTCCGCACCACGCGCGCCTCGAACTTATCCGGAGAGGTGCGCACGAAGACCGAAGGCCGGCCGCCGATCTCCTGGATGGCCTCCTGCGGCACGTACATCGCCGGGATTGAGCCGCCCAAGTCGATGGTGGCCGTGGCGTACATCTCCGGCTTCAACTGGCCGGAGCGATTGGGCAGTTCGATGCGCGCCCGCAGCGTGCGCGTGGTCGCGTCGAGTTCTTCACCCAGTTTCGTGATGCGTCCGGGAAAGGCGCGGCCCGGGAAGGCCTGCACTTCGACGCGCGCCGTGAAACCAGTGCGCAGCTTTGCCAGGTGCTCCTCATTCACGGATGCGATCATCCAGAGACTCGAAAGGTCTGTGATGACGAAAAGTTCGTTGGAAGGCTGCACGACGGTGCCTGGTGTGACATTGCGGGCAAGCAGCGTGCCGGCTGCCGGCGCGCGTATCGGGATCAGGTCGTGGTCCTCGGCGCCCGAAGTGGAGTCCTCGACGGGCACGTCGAGGAATTCCACTAGGTGCGCCCGCGTGCGGTTCACTTCCACTTCCGCATTGCTGAGCGCCGCCTGAGCGTTGCGCAATTCGCTCTCGGCGTGCTCCACCTGCTCTACCGAAGCCGCTTTCAACTCGAGCAGGCGCCGGGCGCGGTCGCGGGCGCGCTGTGCGAAGCTCACGCCGGACTTCAGGCGCGCCAATTCAGCCAGCGCCTTCTGATAATCGGCGCGCGATTCGTGTACTTCGTGGCTATGCAGCCGCGCCAGTACCTGGCCCGGCTTGACGGCGTCGCCCGCGTTGGCCAGGATCGTCACCACCCTGCCGTTGGTGACCGCGCCGATGCGCCATGTGCGCTCTTCGTTGACCGTGATGCGCCCCGAGGCTTGGATGGATTCGGGCCGTGAGCGCACCACCACCTTTTCGATGACAATGGAGGCCTCGCGCCGCGCATGTTCGTCGAGCAGCACCTGTTGCGGCGCGGTGGTGTGCGTGCCCTCCGGCACCGCACCGGCTTTCGGCGGCGGAACTTGCTCGCGTGAACAACCCAGGGCAACCAGCAGAAGCAGGAAAGGGAATAGCCGGATCATGGGGTGACTCCAAGGGCGGTTTCAAGATTCACGATACTCTGCCGGTATTCGGCGAGCGACCGGCAGTATAGCAACTGCGCGTCCAGGCGTGCGCGCTCGGCGTCAAGCAGCCGCAAAAGGTCGAGACCGCCCTCGCGGTAAGCGGCCTGCGCAATCCGTGCGGCCTCGACGGCGTGCTCCATCAGCGGGCTTAGCGAAGTGCGAACCTGCCGGCTGCGCAAATCGTATTCGCTCTTGGCGGCGCGGATTTCGGCTTGCACCAGCGCGGCGGTGGCGGCCTCGGCGGCCTCCGCGGCGCGCACTTCCGACAGCCCGGCCGCGATGTTGCCCTGGTTCCGATTGGCGAACGGCAGGTTGACTTGCACCCCGCCGATCATGGTATTAAACCCGGCGGTGCGCTTGTAACCGACCACCGCGTCCACATCGGGCTTGGCTATGGCGCGCTCAAGATCCAGCCTCGTCCGCGCCTGCTCGATTGCCTGGTGCGCAAGCTGCATCTCGATGCGCGCCTCGAGCGCCTTGGAGACGTCTACTTCCGGCAAAGCCACTTCCAACTCATCGGAGCCTTCCTCGAATTTGACCGCCGGGAAGGACGTGGCGCCCATCTCGCGGAACAGTTGGATGCGCGCGCGCTCGGCCTCGAGTTGCGCCGTGTTGGCCGCCAGGGCGATGCGCTCGCTTTCCAGGCGGACGCGCAGTAGGTCGGCCTCCGCCATGGCGCCTTCGCGCACGCGCGCCTCATGGTACGCCACGATTTGCGCGAACGTGCGCAGCGTTTCATCCAGCACCGAACGCGCACGCTCGGCTCCCTCCGCGCCCCAATAAGCGAGCTTGACTCGTGCCGCGATCTGCCTCGCGAGTAACTCGCGCTCCAGTCCGGCCCGTTTCGTCGCGGCGGTGGCGGCATCCACGCGCCGGGTGCGCTTGCCGCCTATTTCGATCGGCTGCGTGAGGTAGGCGAAGGTATCCGCGTCGCGCCCGTAGGCGAAACCCGGAGCGCCGTTGGCCCCCAGGTTCTCGGCCTGAAACGTGAAGTGCGGATTGGGGCGCAAGCCGGCTTGCTTGAGCAGGCCCTGTGATGCGCTCACGCGCTCGGCGCTCTCGCGCAGCGCCGGATGGGAGGCCAGCGCGCGTGCGACGGCGTCCTTCACCGTGAGCGTTTGCTGCGCAACCGCGGCGAGCGGAACAACTGCGATGAGAATCCAGCTTCGCATAGGTTTAGTAGCTCGTTGGACAATCCTGTCACCACCCCGTCAGCGTTCTACTGCCTTCCGACGGATGTACTCTTCCACCGCGTTCGGTTCCACGGCTATGTAGTGGAACTGCTCCGCGTAGTCCAGGTTGTATGCGGCGCCGATCTTGCGGTCGCGCGCAAGGACAAACTCGCGGATGTAGTTGCGGCTCGCCGTTTGGTCGTCGCCTCCCAATAGTGGCAGCCGCTTGCCTTCTTTTTCCAGGCGGGCGCGCAAGCGGGCGCCGGTCTCTCCGGCGGGCCCCTGGGCTTTGTTCTCCATGTTGACGTCGATCTTGCGTTCCACCCAAGGGGCGATGTCTACTACCCGGTTTACATTCTGGTCGAAGCGCGCGAAGTAATACTTCTCCCGGACAGCGTGCGGCTTGAGGCCGGCGGCGAAGTGCTCGGGATAGTCCTTCCCGCCGCCCGCCATCCAGCACGCCGCTTCCACCGAGGCGGCGGTGACGTAGTGGTCGGGGTTCTCCTCATAGCGGCCCCACGGATCGTAAGAGATCACGATGTCCACTTTCAACAGCCGGAACAAGAAGATAAAGCGAGCGCGTAACTCCGCCCGGCTGATGTTGTCCATCATGTGGTTGTTGTAGTTGAGGTCGAACGTCTGCCGGCAGCCGAACACCCGCGACACGGCGTTCTGGTCGCGCTCGTTCGCGGAGACGGTTTCGCCGTACCAGCCCGGGCCCGCCATATCGTCGTTGGTCACCCGGATCATATAAGCCGTGGCTCCTTCCTCGATGAGCTTGAACAGTGTGCCGGCGGCGAACAGGGGAATGTCGTCCACGTGAGGTTGAATTGCCGCTACAACTTGGCCTGCGCGCGGTTTACCGGCGCGGCGCCGCTCGATGACAAGGGGCCCGTGATCGTCGAATGGAACGCCGCCGCCCGCAAGGGGCGCGGCCACGAGACTACCCAGGAAGGAACGTCGGCCGGTTCGTCGCATGACGTGGATTGTAGCCAAACCGTGCCTGTGGACTCAAATCCTGTCAGGGCGCTGATAACTTGTCGAGAACGGCCGCCACCCGCTGCTCGAACACCTGCTGCCACTCAGGGGCCACTAATGTATCGCAATCTTCCTGCGCGTAGCCGGGATTTCTTCTTTGCTCGGCGGTGGGCGTGTAGTAGATGTAGCCGTTCGTGTACCCGGCGATGAACGTGAATGGGGCGGGCGCGCGCTTTTTGATGCCCAGGCCGATCTCCACGCTCAGCTCTCCGGGAAAAGTGACGAGCACAAAGTCGCCGATTCGCACGCCAAGCACCTCCGCGTCAATCGTCTTGCTGCCTGCCGCCGCATTCTGTGCCTGCCGCTTGCGGAGAAGATCGAGGTTCGTCTGAAGCCTCGTGAGCTGCTCCATGATGTAGATATTCCGGATGTACTGCTCCAGATTTGCGCGGTTTCCCGCGTCCAGTTTTCGCAGTTCCTCACGGCCCGCCGCCTTCTCGTGCAGGTAGCGATAGCTGTAGTAAGAGGGGAACTCGTCTGACACTTTGTGCTGTATGAATAGAGGCAGAAACGTTTTCAGATTGAGGCTCGTACCCTTGAGGGATGCCAGAAGCCGCGCCTGTTCAGCCTGGATGGCACGGATCCTCTGCTCGTAGTCGGTGGCCCGGGGCAGGGCCGCCACTTCCCGGATCCATCGCAACGAGGCTCGGTCGCGGGTCCGGATGTCCCTTAGCGCGCGGAGCGTACTGATTCCCAGCAGGTTTCCCAATGGCTCGGCATCGCACGGATGGTGCACCTCTTTGTACTTCGCCGGGTTGATGTCCCCGGCGCAACCTTGCAGAAAGAATGCCATCGCGCCGCCACCCAGGTTTTCCTCGATCACTTTCGATGCGAAGCCGGAAATGTCCGCTGTGTTTGCGCCGCTGGGCACGCCCATGATGGGATGTACCGCGAAGTTGTAAACGACGGCCAGGGGACTCCCGTCCATGTGGTCCAACCGCAGCAATCCGATCTCCGGGTCCACGGGTCCGACACGCGCTACATCTTGGTCGCGGGGCATGGAATAGGCCTGCCGCACATCCAGTTCGCTGCCGTCTCGCAGACGAAGGCGGCGATTTTCCATGATGCGGTCCTCGCGGCCCCGGCCGGCGGCAGTCTTCACGGGCTCCAGTCTTCCGGCTGCTTCCTTGACCGCCTGCACTGTTAGAAGATCGGCGTCTGTTCGCACCACGCTATGACAGTGACTGGCGTTGACCAGAACGTTCGCTGGCGGAATCCCCAGGTCTTTGTGAAGCTCTGTGCGCACGGTGGCCAGATAGTTGTTGCCGATGCGCCCCAATTCCCCGATGGCGACTGCGTCCACCGTGATAATCGCTGCCGAGGTGGCGCCGTCTTTCACCACCAGGGCCTTCACATAGGAGGGGTCATTGACCGGACCGGCGCTCCGATCCGTAATCTCCACTCTGGCGGTGCCGGCCATCAGTTGCCCCGCCACGGCGGCCGGAACCCAAACCATCACTGCCAGCAACACACTCCGGAAACTACACTCGATCCCCATCTGTTCCGAGCACCTCGGATATCAGCTTACCTTCATTTACGGAGATGAGGGCGACGGGTGGCGGCTTTCAACCGAGCAGTGCGCGGATCACCACGTATACCTTGTGGTTGGAGGGATGGATGAGTTCGTGGACGATATGCTCTTCCGGTTCGCCTCTGGTCCACCGCGTTTTGGCGACTCCACCTTCGCCGGTGCGCCTATAAGCGCCGATTGCCAGATTGCGAGCGGAGCAGCTTTCCACGACTAGCAGCATGCCCTTAGGCGGTCCGCCGATGCTCACCACGGCAATATGCTCGCAGGAGAGTTCGCGGCTGCTGAACGGCTCAGCGAAACGCGGAAACAAAAGGACGGCGCCTGGAGGTATCGCCTCGTCCAGTCCGATCTCCCGGCCGTGCGATGCGTATGAATGCGGCGGGGTATCTTTCTGGGGTCCACCGCCCCAGGAATACCCGCAGGCAACAAAGAAGTTCCCCGCGAAACCAGCGCAATCCAGACCGATGTAACGGTTGAATAGCTGTGTTACTCGTTCCTCGGGGCCTGCCGAGCCCAGTTTCTCCAGGTGACCGACCGAAGCTGCCGCGGCCAGCGCCAGTTCTATCTCCTCCGGTGAACCTCGCGCCGTAAAAGCCAGGTTGTTGCCCGCTATGCGAATAGGCCGGTTGCGCAAGGCTGGATACCAGCCCGATAGCTTGTCCGCTGGGACCAGCATTGGTTCACTGTTGGGCGGCGCCGGCAGGCCCGTCACTTCGCGGAACTTGCTTCGAAGCTGTTGGTTGATCTCCTGGACGATCAACTTACCCTCCTCGATGACGCCGCTGGTGGACGAGTCCTCTCGGGGGTTGAGGTAGAGGTTGAGACTGAGGGGACCTAGCGTCCTGTTCTCATCCAGCGGCACCTGAAGCATCTTGTAACGGATGTACAGTTCAAGCGGAACCATGGAGCCATCTCACCTAGGCAACAGTGTATCTCTGTTTCGGAAAAATAAGACGCCTATTTGTTGCTCGTTTACAGTGCTACTATCGAGATTCCCAAGTAGGGAGTTCCAGCATGGTATCAACAAGTCTTTGCCGCACTGCAGTTTGCCTGGCGGCGTTTTGTTTCACAGTTTGCGCTGCCTTGTCCGGCGCCCAGCCGCAGACCGCTTTCGAGGTGGGGGCTGCCAAGCGTATCATCACGCCGGACCCTCTGCTCCCGGTCACCGGGGGGATGGGCACTCCATCTCCGGTGACATCGAAACAAGGTGAGTTGACCGTCCGTGCTCTGGCCGTCCGTTCCGGCGGCGAAACCGTCGCCATCGTGAGCGTTGATTTGATCGGGTTCCCATCCGTATTGGGCGATCGCGCCCGCGCCCAGGTGCCGCGTCTGGCCCCGGAGAGAATCCTCATCGGGGCCACCCACACCCACAGTGCGCCGGACTGCTACGGCTTCCCGGACGGCAAGGGCGGGCATACCGGATCGCTCGAGTATATGAAGTTTGTCACCGATCAGATCGCATCTGCAGTCAACGAAGCCCTGGACCGGATGCGCCCGGCCGAGGCGCGGATCGCCTCGGGCGAAGCCAAGGGCAAAATCGCTTACAACTATTACGCACCGGACCTCTATGACCGCCGAGCCGGGGTCATGCAGGTGCGGAGTCTCGACGGGCGACCCATCGCGACGCTGGTAAACTACGCGATCCACCCCGAGGTATTGGGCAGCGGGCAGGGCATTCTCAGCCCCGACCTTGTGGGGCCGTTGTGCGACCGCATAGAAGCATCGGCCGGCGGCATCGCCATCTTTATGAACGGGGCGCAGGGCGGAATGGTCACTGCCGACAACCGCAACCTGGACCGCCCGCCCAGGGACGCACTGCGCGCCTACTGGCCCGACAGCAGGACTTGGGCCGAGTGCGAACGGATCGGACGGCTGCTGGCGGACGAATCGCTGCGCATCATCGGGCAGGCTGCCTGGCAGATGAGTCCCACGGTGAAGAACCATTCGATAATGGTCCGCTTCCCGGTGGACAACGGCGTGATGTGGCAGGTGGTGCAGCTTTCGCCACTCAAGTACCCGTTGCGCGCCGACCGAACCATCGAGGTACGCGTGAACCTGGTGGATTTGGGCAACGCACAGATCCTCACCATTCCCGGCGAGGCCCTGCCGAACATAGGCTTCTACCTGAAGCGCAAGATGCGCGGTGAGCACAATTTTCTGTTCGGCCTTACCAACGATGCCTTCGGCTACATCCTGACGAAAGTCGACTTCAATAGCTTTCCCCGCTATCAATACATCTCCCGGGTGTCCCTGGGCGAGATGACCGGGGAGATCTACATCCGTGCCGCCCTCGAGTTGATCGACGAGGCGGGAAAGAAGTAAGAGAAAGCGGCGCGCTGCGAGGAACCCCGCGCGCGGCGTCGTCGTATTATCGGATATGCACAGCGCCGGGGAACTGCTCGAAGATGCGGTTGCGCTGTGGCGGTCGAGCGATTCCACATTTCCGGACTCTGCGCGGCGGTTTACCTGCGACGAACAGGCCGCCCGCGAGGCAGAACTGGGGCTTTTCCTCCAGCGCGTCGAGGCGGAGGCTGCCCAGTTGCCCTGCGCGCGATCCGAGCGGGACTCGACGCGCCAGCGAATCGCCGCGGCGTTCGTCCGCCTTGCGAAGTCGGGGCTGGGCCTGGAGGACCGGCACCTCGAACTGCTCCTGGACGGCGGTTTCTCGGGTATCGGCACCTCGCTCGCCCGCGAGGCGCGGCGGTTCGATCCACGCGTCGGCGTGAACGACATCCTCCAGGCATGCCGCAACGCCTGGACCGCGTGCGGACTCCAGGTACTGCTGGGCCGGCCCATGTGCGTGACGCCTTCCATCTTCGCCTACAGCATGCTGTATCCTTACACCGACAACTACCTGGATGATCCCGGCATCACCCGTGACGAAAAGGCCGGTTTTAACCGCCGTTTCGGTGGGCGCTTGGCTGGCGAACAGATCGATCCGCTCAACGCACGTGAAGAGGTGATCTGGCGTCTGGTGGAACGGATCGAAAACGAATACTCGCGCTCGTCGAATCCACAGGTGTTCGAGAGCCTGCTCGGCATCCACAACGCCCAGAGTGAGAGTCTGCGTCTGGCCCGCCGTGGAGCGCAGGTTGGCGGCGTCGATGTGCTGAGACTGAGCTTCGCCAAGGGCGGGACGTCGGTGCTCGCCGACGGCTACCTGGCCGCGGGCACGATGAACGCGGACCAAGCGCGATTCATCTATCTCTGGGGCGTACTGCTGCAACTTGGGGACGACTTGCAGGACGTGCGCCAGGACGGGTCGGACGGCATCCTCACGCTGTTTTCACAGGCTGCGGGGCGCGAACCGCTCGACGCCGTCACGAATCGCGCATTTCACTTCGGCGCGCGCGTGATGGGGTTCCTGGAGCAAGTGGGCAGCGACGGCTCCGCCACGCTGAAGGAGTTGATCCGGCGCAGTTCGCGCTCTTTCCTGATTCGCTGCGCGTCCGAGGCGGGCGAGCTCTACACGCAGAAGTACCTGGCGCGGCTTGAAGCGTACTCGCCGTTTCGGTTCTCCTTCCTGAACCGCCAACGAGAACGCTTCGCCCGCCGTCAGGGCCTGTTCGTGCGTCTGTTTGAAGCCTTCCTGTCCGCTGAAGATGACGAGCCCGCGTTTCCGCTCCTTCCGAACGCGCTCATGCCAAAGTTCTGAAGCACATATGCCCCGGAATTCCACGTCGCATCGTTGACGGCGCAGAACCTCAGCGCGACATAATTGTTGAGGGAGATGATCCTTAGCGGCATGGGGAGCCGAAACCTCGCAGAGGACCGGATGAACGCTGAAGGCGAACCTGAGCACGATGCGCCCCTGAGTGAGAATTCACAGTTATCATGGTTCGCTATCCGCGTTCGTCCCAACTCCGAAAGAGTGAGCACAGACCTGCTCGAAAGAAAGGGTTACGAAGTATTTCTGCCGACGTACCAAGCGCGGCGGCAGTGGTCGGACCGCATCAAGATAATAGATCGGCCGCTGTTCCCCGGCTACCTCTTCTGCCGGTTTCGCGTATCCGATTGGCTCCCTGTTGCACGTACGCAGGGCGTAGTCTACATTGTCGGAAGCGGTTCTGTTCCGGTTCCCGTGGAGGAACAGGAAATGGCTTCCTTGCGGACCATGGTCGCATCTGGCCTTCCACTTACTCCTGTAGCCTTTCTTCACGCCGGACAAAAGGTGAGAATAGAGCGGGGACCTCTCACCGGGGTGGAAGGCGTGCTCACTGAGTTCAAGAAACGCTTTCGAGTGACTGTTTGCATATCCATTCTACAGAGGTCAGTGGCTGCGGAAATTGATGTCGAGTGGGTCCGACCCTGCCGCTGAACGGTGCAAGACCGGCTGTACTATCATCTGAACGCTGCGGTTAAAGTGCCGGAAGCGCCTATCTCTGAACTTACCGTCACAGTGACGGATTGCAACTTGTTGACCGGCGACGTGATGCTCGTCGAGTCACTACTGAGGGTGAATGGAATTACGATGACGAACTGCCCCCCGTACGCTTGGGATGCCGTGCTGTTAAACCACGTAGCCGCACTCGACGCCAGATTCACGGTGAATTCAATGCCCGAGAATCGGACATCCGAGTCACCCTTGAAGCTGAGAGACATCTGCGTTAGGGACCTGGTCGTGGCGTAACCTGTGACTTGCAGGGTGAAACTGTTCTGGGATTTTGCAGCAATCGCGGCCTGCAATAACGTCGGCGACACCTTCGGCACCGTCAATGTAAGACGCTCGGGCGATTCGGGTGTAAGGTCGAGGCCAGCCGAAGTCGAAAACGAAGGTACGATTGTGATGGTCCCCGCCACTGTTCCGGTCTGAAGCTTGATCTCCATCGCGCCGCTGGGGAAGACGGCCCTATCCGTGTTCGCTGGTATGGTGAAGCTCACCGTGCGTCCTCCCGAGGCGAACTGCACGGCAGGATCGGCGGAGAACGCCTCCGGATTGATGACCATCGTCAACGTGCCTTTTAAAGGGAGAGTGTACGTAGAGTCCAGCGACAAGCCGATACTGATCTGCTGGGCGGGGCCCACCGCACCCTGCGGATTGATGAAGCGGAAGGTGGGCAACGGAGGTGGTGGAGTCCCAAAACCGGAAACGAAAAACTGTTGCGCGTCGATCCACAGCGAAGCGGTGGCAAGGCCGGGCACGGCAGGGGCAAACTGGATCGTGAACGAAATGGACTCGCCTGGCTGCAAGCGTAACGGTAGCGCTGGCGCATCCGCCAGCTTGAAAACACCCTGCGTATCGGCAACGCCTATTGAGGTCACTGTGCCGGCCGAAGTCCCCGCGTTGATGACGGTGAAGCCCAATCGGGAGGTCTGTCCCACTTGAAGGGGGGAAAACAGAACGGCCTCTGATGGCAACACAGTACTGACAACTCCTCCGGACTCGTATTTATACAAGAACTTCTCGGCGATGCAGGAACCCTCCAACGTCACCTGGATCGTGCGATCCGCAAGACCCACTTCCAGGGTCCCGGTGTCTGTACCAATCTGGGTTGGGGAGTAACGGATTGCGATCTGGATCGTACCGGACGCCGCCACGCTTGCGGGCATGAGGGGGATTCCGATCGGCTTGAATGCAGTGGCATTCACAGAGAACGACTTTATGGTGCCGGCTCCGCTTCCGCGGTTTGCGATGACAACGGTTGCAATGGCAGTGCTATTGATCAACGTAGGAGGAAACTGGAGTTTCCCGCCCGGAGACAGTGGTATGACGTTCAGTTCCGTCTGGAGGTAGTAATACACGCTCAATTCCGGTGCCGTCCCGGCAAGACCCAATGCGATGTTGCCAGTCACGGCCGTCCCGCCGGCCTGCGCAGCAGCCTCGACATAGGCAATGCTCAACTGTGCGGCAGACTGTGTGCTGCTGATCGGCACGAAACGTACCTCGAAGCTGAAGCTCTCCGATGGGTTCACGACCAGGGGCACACTGCCAAAGGATGCGATTGTGAACTCCGCCGACCCCGTTAATTGTGGTGTCCATGGGATGGTGACCGTAGAGCTTCCCCTATATGTCGCTGTAACCCGTACTGATACGGGCGCGCCCACACCGTCCGCATTCAAAGTCAGGCTGGCGTTGTTGGAGATGGTGTATGTGTACTTGTCCAACTGGGCGCGCAATTCGAAGGGGAACGAAGACTGCCCCCGGGCTGCGGAGGCCAGGGATAAGCAAGCGCCTAGGACGCAAAGGACTGGAACAGATCGGCCCATTTTCCCGGTCATTGGTTTCACTCCCCGCATGGAACGAAAAACAACGAGGTTCCGGCGCTCGTTTCCAAGACCATCAGCGGCTCCTCCTTCGAGTGCCGATGGTTCAGCAAGAAAGCGTGCCGGGATAGCGGCCTAAGGAACTCCGGCTGTTTATCCAGGCTAATTTCCCCCGTTAGTGAGCGTTCCGGCACGCTAAAGATCTGTAGCACGTTCCTGGATCCGTCAGATATGTAAAGACTCTGGCCATCCGGTGATGCTGCCACTGCGAGCGGCTCATTGAGGCCGTCCAGTTCTCCCAAGAAGAGCTCCGCTTGGTAGCTGCCCTGCCGGAAACTACCACGGAACACCTTTCGCTGAATCCGATCAGCCAAGTACAATTGACCGCCGTCAGGCGAGAATGCGGCTGCGCTTGGCCCTTCCATCGCAGCGATCAACATAGGCGGATCACTCGCGGTAATCCTGTAAACGCCGCTCGCCGGAGTCTCCACGATTCCCAGCAGGATACCTTCAGAGGACGGCTCGGCGATCAAAAAACTGATAGAACCCGTCAAGCCGGAGAAATCTACGGCTGGCGACAGGCTGGGTGCTCCGTCCGGGTCTCGGACGAATTGAAACTGCCGGCGCGTAGAGGAGCAGATCACCGCATAGGCGGAATCGGGAGCCCAAATCACCCCATCCGGCTCCGGTACGATGCCCTCCAGCGGAACCTGCAAAGGGCGGTCGGAGTCCAGCCGTTGAAGCATCTGGACGCTGTCATCCAGAACCACCAGAGAGGTTTTCCCATGGGGTGCTACAGCGGCCGTACGAACGCCCTCCACGACGGCAGGGCCCAAGTGGGCTGCGCCGAGCGCGCCCATCACGGGGCGAAGGCTTTGCGTCACTGGATCGAAAACCAAACCGGAAGTCGGTCCTCGCAGGCTCAGTTGCTGCGCCGCGGCACCCAGGGACAGAACAAGCAACAGGACAACCCCAACTATGTATCGAGAAGGCGGCCTCATCTTTATCTCTCCTCTCAACTGGCAGTCACGTGAGACAGGATTTACGGCGTTCCACCAACAGTTGGAGTTCCCGGTGTCAATGTAATCAGAGGGAGGGAGGAACTACCCGGGCCTGCGTTGTCTCTACGGGTCAGCGCCACCGTCGTACCCGCGGCGGCTGCACCGGCTATCGCGAGAAACTTCCAACTCGTGTACCAACGGCCTTTGCGTATCGACACCTTGCTCTCCTCCGGGACTGTCAGCAGATTCTGCTGGGTGATGGTTGCGCGGCCGCTTCGGGTGCCCATCGTTGTGGTGACCACGATGTTGAAGCGGCCAGGTTCCAAGTTCGGCGTGAAAGGAGCGCCCGCCTGGCCTTGCGCATTAGTCGTTACTTTCTTGACCAACTGCTGGTCTGGAAAGAGACCGCCTGGCCCCACCGCCGGAAGTCTGAAAGTGACCTCGGCGCCTTCGATCGGCTGGTCGTTCTCATCGCGGACCTCCACCACCGGCGTGGTGGCAAGGCGGTTCTGGATACTATTCAGAGCCTCCTGCCCCTGGAGGACGAAAATCTTCAGTGTTGGCACTGTCGCGACAGGCGCTTGCGCAGTGGCCGGAGAGCGGGGAACTGGAGCCGCCTGCTCCTGTGCGAGCCCCAAGCCCAGGGTGACGACTGTACCAAACCACAAGAACGTAAGAAAGCATCGCGAGGTCATTCCCAGTCTCCTTCAAGATCCCCAGTCTTTCATCTCGAGGAATCGAACACACCTTGCCGCGAATAAACCAGAGGTTATCATACTTCACGCCAAGACCGAAGCGCTAGAGAAACAGGCTGATCCTTCCCATTGAGGCGAACTAGTACTCTCAGCCGGAGGGAAGCTCAATCACGGCGTCCACCTCGATCGCTTCACCGTTGCGCACCGCCGGCAGGAACTGCCAGGCTTGGAGCATCGCGATGGCGATTCGCCCCTGGGCCTCCACACCGCCTGGAAGCAGGGAAATGCAGTCCACCTGCCCGCTGGCTCGGATAACCGCCGCCAGCCTTGTTGTTCGATAGCGCGCGCCGGCAGGAAGCACGTTGGCGGCGCCTGGCTTGACTCTGCGCCATGGAACTGGAGGACGAAGTCGAGGGACATCTCCGGTTTTTGGTGTGCGCTCGGAATACCATACAACCCAGTCTGTGCCTGTGCTGTCGTTGCCCTCGACAAAGCGAATCGCCGTGGTGTACACCAATCGGCCGGGAAACCTTGCCTCAATCGCAAAGGGAAGAATTCGAGTCCCGGGCCGAAGCGCAACGGATAAGCTTGATCGGGCCGCAATCTGCCAGGCGGCCAGCGAGGCTGGTTCCGTCCACTGTTCCGGCGTGCCTGGATTCGGGGACGCTGCCGCGGCGCTTGTGACCTGTACCGTTCCTGCCGTCGCTGAATTGCGGGTTGCTCCCCCGCTGATGACAAGGTCGGAAGATTCGATCGCTGGCGCCCGTCCGGTTCCACCGCCGGAAGAACGGCCACCTTTTCCCTTCTGGTTATTTGCAACCAACGCGGGGAGCGAGCCCTCCGGAAGTGCAGCCGTGGCTGAGTTTCCGTTCTGCAATCCGACAACGGCAATCGCCAGCTGTCCGGACCCCTGCGCCCCCGCCAGCTCCGGAGGAGCTTCCAAAAGCGCCTGTGAACCGCCGCCGGATCCCGCGCCCTGAGACGGCAAGCTAAACTTCCGGGCTGCCGGTTTGTTCACCACTGGGGAGGGAACATTCTGTATGGGCCCGACGTCCTGCCTGAGCGGTAATGCAGCTGCCAATTCGGGTGCGGATGGCAGTGCTGGCGCCTGAATCCGTGCCCCAGGCCGTTCCGGCGGTGGGACAAATGGCTTGGCCAGCGGCCGGCCGGGAGGTGTGGGGAGTGAACGTTGCTCAATCGCGATGAGATTGGGGATTCGCAAGTCACGCTTGAGACGCAAACTTGGAGGAGGCTGCCAGATCAGTTGGTTGCCTGGTTTCGCCTTCCGGTCCAGAGACGCGATCACCATACCCAGTTCAGGTCTTCGGATTGGAAGTTTGCGAAGGCCTGCCTTCTTGGGCCCGATCTCGGGCGGCGCAGCGGGCACCTTGTACCAAATCAGCTTGTTCGGCTCACGCGAGAGAGGCACTACTTTCACTTGCAGGCGTGCGGGAGGTTTGCTGACGGTGTCCGGCTCCGAGGAATACAGCCAAATTGAAAGGCACAGAACGTGAAGAAATACCGAAACGGCAAAGGAACACAACTGGGAGAGGCGCTGTGCAGACAGGTTAGTCAGGCTGACCTGAACTACCACGATAGTTTCGCTCCTGCCTCTTCTCGGAAGGGCCCACGTCCTTGCGGCCCGCCCCCAATCTTACCCATTGTAAACATAACAACGGAGGAAGCAATTGGCTAGTGCCGGGAGTTCTATTACCGTATTTGCTTGACAATCCCGGGGTGTGGGGGGTAACTAGGGATGAGGCTAGAGGGAGGGATACTGCCCTTCTTTAAGTGACGAGTGTTAATCCTGTACGATCTCGGCTGCTTGTCGTTCCTCCTTGCGTTGTTCCTGACCCCACTGGCGCGGAACGCGGCCAAAAGATTGGGGATCATTGATCGTCCCGATCAGACGCGCAAGTTCCACGGCAGACCTGTGCCGCGGCTCGGAGGGGTAGCCATTGCTGCGTCCTATTTGCTGTGCGGCCTTTACTTGGCCTACTTCCCATATAGGGAGTCCATAGCGGATGTGCCTGCTGCCGTCTTGGCCATGAGCAGGCTAATGCCGGCGGCCATGGTGGCGCTCGCCACGGGTGTACTCGACGATGTGTTCGGCCTCAGGCCCTGGCAGAAACTGGCGGGGCAAACGCTCGCGGCCACTTTGGCATATATGGCAGGATTCGGCGTTTACATTCTCCAGGGTAACCCCCTCAGCACTTGGTTGAGCATTCCCTTGAGCCTCCTGTGGCTGGTAGGGTGCATGAACGCCGTCAACCTGGTCGACGGAATGGACGGCTTGGCCGCCGGGGTCGGCTTTTTCGCCACAGTAACCACGCTGATTGCCGCCCTCATCCACCAGAACCTGGAGCTTGCCATCGTCACCGTTCCAATGGCCGGCGCGCTTCTTGGCTTCCTCCGGTATAATTTCAACCCTGCCTCGATCTTCCTCGGTGATTCCGGCAGCCTTCTGGTTGGACTCCTGCTGGGGTGTTACGCCGCACTGTGGAGCCAGAAGTCAGCCACGATGCTGGGCATGGCTGCGCCCCTCATGGCGCTGGCGATTCCCTTGCTGGAAACCAGTTTGTCGATCCTGCGCCGCGCCTTGCGAAACCGGCCCGTCTTCGGCGCCGACGCGGGACACATCCACCATAAGCTGCTGGAGCAAGGCCTCACCCCCCGAAGAGCAGCCTTGCTGCTGTATGGAGTCTGCGCCCTGGCAGCCGTTTTATCTCTGCTGCATGAGACGGCTTACAACCGGTTCGGCGGTCTCGTCATTGTGCTCTTCTGCGGGGCATCGTGGATCGGAATCCAGCATTTGGGCTACGCAGAACTGGGGCTGGCCGGCCGGGCGCTCGTTCGCGGTACCCTGAGGGGAATCATCGACTTTCAGATACGCCTTCAGGAATTCGAACGGGCGCTGTCTCAGGCGGGAAACCTGGAGGAGCAGTGGGAAGTCATCCGTCATGGTTGCAAAGAATTTGGCCTCAGCGGCGTCCGCCTGAAGGTTCAGAGCCGGGTTTTCGAGGAGTATGAAACAGACGCGACTGATAAACCAACCTTACAGTTGCGAGTTCCGCTTCCGGATTCGCAATATGTGAACCTCTACTGCCAGGCTGGTCTGAGCTTACATCCTATGGCCCTCTCTGCGGTCGGAAGGGCGATAGAAACAGTTCTTCGGGGGCGCGTTCTGCCCATCCAATCCGAGGTGAAAGACGATCACGCGAAAGTGGCGGGTTGAGGTTTTCGCGGGAAGTGGTTGCAGCGGAAAGAGATCGGAAGCGTGCCCCGGGGGGATTCTTACAGTTCCGGAAGAGATCTATGAGGCCGAAATTCGGCTCACACTTATCCATTCCATCTTCGCTAACCTCCTGCCCGCATCATGAAGCGGACAGTATGTTACAACACCTAAGGTCAGGCAGCCTTTTTGCGGCGCTGCAGGTACAATCCCAATCCCGCCAGCAACAAGCTCAGCGAGCCCACAACTCCGGGTTCCGGAACCAAGAAGTACTCTGGCCCCGTACCATATGCAAACACAATGTTGGAGATGGCCGTCGAGGGGTCAAAACCGGCAGGTACTGTTAATACAAAATGCACGGGCCCCATTACCAAGGGGGTGTAACCCTCTCCACCGGTGTAGCCACCGAATCCTTCAGGCACAAGACCAAAATCTCCGCCATTTGGGGGAGTCCCTCCGGTGCCGGTCCAAAGGTAACCGGTTGGGTCCATGATATCGCCCGAGCCGAAGCCGTAAGGCGAGATTCCGGAAAAACCCGCAGAGGCGATCCCATAATGCGGGCTATATGGAACCGGAACGAACCCGCCAGAGATGTACCTGAAAGCCCACTCGCTGCCGACGTCTGTATGGCTGTCTCCGTACCACGACGCATCCTCTCTGTTGATGACATCCTGGAGGACAGCTTGATTAGGTTCGAGGTAAGCTGTTTCCGGTACGGAGGTGTTGGGTGTGACGGTCCCCGTTGAATCAAAGAAAATCCCCTGGAGTATATACGGATTTGCAGTGACGTTCGCGGGGTTCGCTACATTCTCCATCGTGATAATCAGGTTGCTCCCGCTCATCACGAAGCTAGCATAGGCCGAATAGACGCCCTGTGTGTAAGTGACAGAGAAATCCCCACCCATGGCAAGGTTTACCGTCACCAAAAGAACAATCGATAGAAGAAGCTTCCTCATCTGCGTAGCTCCTCTTGTACTTCTTGTGTAAGAAGAGTTTGTCATGGGAGGCCCTAAGGGTCAAGTACTAAATAACACAAAAGAGATACTATTAGTACTGGGTCAATGCTAACTGATCTGGATGTTCCCAACCACTTGGATTAGGATAGCGATAGGGGGAACGATGACATTCTGGCGCACCCGCACCCTGTCCGTGCTTTTCACTCTAAGTCTTTTGCTGAGTTGCGGTAGGACGGCCGACGTCTACCTCCAGCGTGGCATTAAGCTTTACGAGACGGGTAAATATGCCGATGCCGCTCTCCAGTTCCGGCGAGCTCTTCAGAAAGACCCGAAGTCCGCGGAAGCCTGCTACCGGCTTGGACTTGCCGAAATGCAGTCCGGGAAGTCGCGGGAAGCCTATGCGGCGATAGCCCGCGCAGTCGAGTTAGCGCCCAATCATACCGAAGCTATCGTGAAGCTCGCGGACATGAATTTGGCTGCCTATATCGTGGATCCCCGGCACCAGGCGCGGCTTTACGAGGTGGTAAACAAGCTGGCTGACGGGCTACTGGCCCGGGATCCCCAATCTTTCCATGGCCTGCGCCTGAAGGGGTCCCTGGCTTTACTCGACCGGAAGCCGGAGATAGCCATTGACGCCTTTGAAAAGGCCAACAAGGTCAAGCCGTTCGATCGCGAACTGGTCCACGTGTATGTGCAGGCGCTCTTCCAGGTCAATCAAGTCCCGCGCGGAGAACAGCTCGCGATGGAGTTGGTATCCAGAGAGAAGAACTTCGGCCCGATGTACGATGTGCTCTACCGTCACTACCT
>ENA-UOYA01001598-UOYA01001598.1-activated-sludge-metagenome-genome-assembly--contig:-NODE-1598-length-23606-cov-8.457221_pt1 | contig 23606 bp, 20 predicted proteins | sample MGYA00238163_ERZ764804 | MGnify/ENA primary metagenome ERZ764804 (study PRJEB28919, sample SAMN05720223) | activated sludge metagenome | isolation source: Anaerobic digester | place: Hong Kong... | reverse complement strand
ACCCGCGACCTCCGCCGTGACAGGGCGGCATTCTAACCAACTGAACTACCGATCCAAAAAAAACTAATTTTTATCAAATTAGCACCTTTCTTATAAAAGCGATGCAAATATCTAACCAATTTTTTTGATTTCAAAATTTTTTTCAAAAAAAAAATACTTTTTTATAAAAAATTAATTGAATAGTGGATAACTGGATTGAGATTACTACCTTAGCAGTTTATTCCTTGAGATCATAATAAATTAACTATGGTATTTCTAGAATTTGAAAAACCTTTGGAGGTTTTATATGACCAGTTAGAAAAAGTGAACCAAATCGGTGAACAGAGCGGAATTGATGTTACTGAAATGGTGAAAGAACTTGAAGATAAAATCAAAAACAAAAGGAAAGAAATTTATGCAAATTTATCAGGTTGGGAGAAAGTGCAACTATCTCGTCATCCAGAACGACCTTATTCTCTTTTCTATATAAATCAGATTTTTAAGAAGTTTGTTGAACTTCATGGCGACCGTTATTATGCTGATGACAAAGCAATTGTTGGCGGATTAGCTACTATAGATGGTCAGACCGTAATGGTGATTGGTCATCAAAAAGGAACTAATACTAAAACAAGACAATACCGTAACTTCGGAATGTCCAATCCTGAGGGCTATAGGAAAGCTTTGAGGTTAATGAAAATAGCAGAGCGATTTAATTTTCCTGTCGTTACTTTTATTGATACTCCGGGAGCATATTGTGGGTTGGAAGCTGAGGAAAGAGGGCAAGGTGAGGCTATCGCAAGAAATTTATTCGAAATGGCTAAACTTAAAGTTCCTATAATATGTATTGTAATTGGTGAAGGTGCGTCTGGTGGAGCAATCGGAATTGGTGTGGGCGATAGAGTATTTATGATGGAATATACTTGGTACTCCGTTATCTCTCCCGAGTCTTGTTCATCTATTTTGTGGCATAGTTGGGAAAATAAGGAAAAAGCAGCAGAAGCTCTAAAGTTGACCTCTGAAGATATGTATTCATTTGGCTTAATAGATGGAATTATCAAAGAACCCAATGGTGGGGCTCAATCCAATCCTGAGGAAATGGCAAAAATTCTGAAAAAACATATTAAAAAAACATTAACTGAACTTCAAGAAATTCCAATAAAAGAATTGTTAATACAAAGAATTGAAAAGTATAGTAATATGGGACCTTATGAAGTATTAGATGATGTCCCATCAGAAAAATTAGTTGTTTTCGATAACGAATGATAGAAATTTAGAGCACTATGAATCAATTTTTAATCAAAAAAATTCGGCATTATAGCGTTAATGCTGCAAAAAAAAGTATTGTACAAAAAAACAGAAACCGAAAAGATATTCAACAATCCAACCACATTGCAATTATTTTTGATAGCACAAAAAATGATGCAGAAAATATTGTAATGAGCTATTGTGAAAAGTTGCGTCAATTGGGGAAAAAGGTAACTTTATTGGGTTATTTGCCCAGATTGAGAAAATCTGACAAAGTACCTTCATTTAGTTATTGTACCAATGCCGATCTTAAGAAATTATTGGACCCACAAAGTGAGTCTTTGAAACATTTCTTAAAGCAAGAATATGATATGTTAATTGGTTTCTTTGAAACGCCAAATATCAAATTAGAAAGATTGGCTTATGCAACCAATGCTGGTTTTAAAGTAGGTCATTATTGCCAGCAACACTTTTGTTTCGATTTTATGGTCGAATCAAATGGGACATTTGAATTTAAGGATTTTGCATTGGATATAAATAAATTTCTAAACAAAATAACAATTTCAACTAAGCAATTAGAGTTAGTATAATTATTTAACAATGAGTGAAGTAAGTAGATTTAGAGGCACAGGAGTTGCATTGATTACTCCATTTAAAGCTGACGGAGCAATTGATTATGATGCACTGGAAAGAATAATAGAACATGTGATTCAGAAAAATGGTGTAGATTATATCGTTACATTAGGAACTACTGGTGAAGCAATACCTCTATCTACTACAGAATGTAGATCAGTTTTTGATTTTACTATAAAAGTTGTTAATAAAAGAGTGCCATTAGTAGCTGGCTTATTCGGGGGTAACAATACAGCATCTTTAGTCGAAAAAATTAAAAATTATGATTTTGCAGGTTTTGATGCAATAATGAGTAGTAGCCCTGCTTACAATAAACCAACACAAGAAGGTATTTATCAGCATTATATGAAAATTGCAGAGGTTTCGCCGTTGCCAATTATTATTTATAATGTGCCAAGTCGGACTAGTTCGAATGTGGAAGGGGACACGATAATAAGATTAGCAAAAAGCTCATCAAAGTTTTTGGCAGTAAAAGAGGCTTCTGGAAACTTTGCACAGGCTATGCATATTTTGAAATACAAACCAGATAATTTTTTAGTTCTATCTGGTGATGATCCGATAACTTTACCTTTAATTGCTGCTGGTGCAGAAGGTGTGATTTCTGTGATAGCAAATGCTTTCCCAGTAGAATTTTCTTCAATGACTCGGGCTGCATTAAATAATGATTTTGAATCTGCTAGAAAACTAAACAATCAACTTTTGGATTTGCATAAATGGCTATATATTGAAGGAAATCCAGGTGGTATTAAAGCTACAATGGAAATTTTAGGTCTTTGCGAAAGTCATTTAAGACTTCCTCTTTGGAAAGTTGGTGATACAACTTATCAAAAGATTAAAGAGGTGGTGAGTAAGATTGTGAGATAACTATTTCCTAACTCTTACATATTCATAAATCGCAGAAGCTGCTTCTTCTCTAAACTTTTTTTGTAACGATCTAATTAACGAATAGGATAATTTTGCAATTAATGTATTAGGTTTGGATATTGCGATGATTTCAAAATAAACGGTTTCATTTTCATCCATTCTGATTCTGAAAAGCTCTTCACCTTTTTCATGATGACCAGGTAAAGTGCCGTATGCAAACCCATAGACTTCCATGTCGTCAATAACATAAGCTATTCGAGCTACATTCACCCACCAAAGTCCCATGTATTTTGCCGAAACAGCTACTGTTTCTCCTATTGCTATAGTCGGACTAGATGGATAAAGCTTTGTCCATTTTTTGGGAAACATGATCCAATTTCTGATTGCCTGTTTTCCTATATCGAATACTTTTTTACCAGAACCAAGCTTTACTCTAATCGTATCATAATCAAAACCTTTTATTTGATTGTGTGGGTTTTTGGTGAGAAAAATTGGTTTGTACGAAAATGATTTTTTAAGCTGCTGATCATAAAACCGACCAACAGATTTTTCATCATAGCCCAATAAAAATATCGACATTTATCTTTTTTCTAATTAAAAAATGGAAATTAATTACTGAAACTCTTCGATTTCTTCAGGTTTTTTTGATTTCACTTCGTCAAAATCTGGCATGAAATCCTCTCCACCACTTTGATTTTCATCCAACTCATCTTTATTATAACTGCCACAATCCAACTCAACAGCTAAGTCACCTGCTGGTCGCTTAAATCTTGATTTACTATCATAACCCGTCAATGGATCTGCTTCGAGTTTTCTAATAAATTTTGCAAAAAATGGTCTTGCCATCCTAGCTCCTTGACCATCAGCTAATGATAGGAATCTAAACCATCTATCCTCACCCCCTACCCAAGTGCTCACTACCAAACTCGGCGTTATTCCCATAAACCATCCATCTACATAGTCATTTGTAGTGCCAGTTTTGCCCCCGATTTCGCTTTTTAGTCCTGATAGTCCACCTGCACCTTTTGCAACATATTTGAGCATTTGCACCATAGCATAGTTTGCCTGTGAGGGTAAAGCTTGCCTTTCTTCTGGTAATTCTTGATAGATTACTCTTCCGTTCTTATCCTCAATTTTTGTAATATAAATGGGTTTGTTGTATTTTCCATCATTGGCAAAAGTTGTGTAAGCCCCAGCCATTTCATAAACTGACATATCTGCAGAACCTAGGCATATTGCTGGTGTTTTAGGTATTTTTGATGTGTCAACACCCATATTATGAATAAGTGATCGTACAGGAAGTGTACTTTGCAGTTGTTTCATCAAATATACAGATACAGTATTTTTGGATAGTTTAAGCCCATCCATTAATGTTAATGATTTGTAGGAATAGCCACCTTCTGCATTATGTGGTGTCCAATCTTTACCAATTTTGAATTCACCCTCGCCAACATGTATGGTCTGCGGCTGATCTATTACCGTAGCACATGGTGAAGTCCCTTGAAAAGCAATAGCTGTGGAATAAATAAATGGTTTGAATGTAGAACCAACTTGTCGTCTAGATTTTACGTGATCATATTGGAAAAACTTGTGATTGATGCCTCCAACCCATGCTTTCACTTGCCCTGTAACTGGGTCAACCGCCAATATCCCTGTTTGGAGAAACATTCTATTATATTTTATTGAATCTAAAGGCGACATTGTAGTGTCCTTAGAACCATTCAAATTATAGGCAAACACTTTCATTTTCACAGGGGTTTTAAATATTTTTTCAGATTCTACTTGTAGTTTTTGAAACTGAACTTTTATTTTTTGCCACAATGAAGAATTTAATATAGACTTTAATGTTGCAATATTTTCAGTAGAAATTGTTTTGTCTTTATCAAGAGTACCAGCTTTCTTTTCTTCTTCTAATAATTTATCAATATAAACGTCTTTCAAGTCGAATCCAGCGTAATTTTGATCTAATGTTTCTTGAATTTCATCAAAATACTTTGGCTTTATACTTTGATATCTTTCAGATTCATATATCAATCTTTTTAAAGTTTTCTGGCGATAGCTCAATTCTTCAGTTGTAGTTTTGGCTGATTTATAGGTCCATGGGTCTTTCCCACTCCAAACTTGGAAAAATCTTTTTTGCACCTCAGCCATGTGCTCTAGCATAGTGGCTTCTGCAATTTTTTGGATATTGGCGTTGATTGTTGTATAAATTTTTAGTCCATCGGTATATAAATTGTATTTATTTCCATCTGGTTTTCTGCATTCTTCTCTTTCTAGGATTTTCTTTACTTCTTCACTTAGCGCCATTCTGAAATAAGTGGCAGTTCCATCAGTATGATTTTCTCTTTTGAATTTTGAAATATCAAGCGGCAGTTTTTTCAATTTCTCAAATTCGTTTTTACTAAGGCTACCATTATTCACCATTTGACTCAATACAACATTTCTTCTTGTTACACATCTCTCTGGTCTTTTTAGAGGATTGAATAATGAAGCATTTTGGAGCATTCCTATCAGCATTGCTGCTTCTTGGATGTTGAGAGCCGATGGTGTTTTGGCAAAATAAATCTCTGAGGCAGCACTAATTCCACTTGCACCATTATTAAAATCATATTGATTCAAATAATTAGCAATGATTTCTTCTTTTGTGTAGGATCGTTCAAGTTTTACTGCTGTTATCCATTCTTTAAGTTTGATTACCACCAACTTGAATACATTATTGGCTTTATCTCTATCCGAATACAGTAATTTAGCTAATTGTTGGGTAATCGTACTACCACCACCTTTTTTAGTGTTAAAAGTAATCAACCCATAGAAAACTCTAATATATGATTTGAAATCAATTCCAGCATGTTCGTAGAATCTAGCATCTTCAGTAGCAATGAGTGCTTTCACTAGGTTAGGAGATAATTTTTCGTAAGTCACTGGTAGTCTGTTTTCTAAGTAGTATTTGCCTAGCACTGCATTATTACAATCATAAGTAATAGATGCTAAATTAACTGAAGGATTTTCTAGTTTTTCAAATGAAGGTAATCCTGATAAGGATAATAAGAAAAATGTGAGGATAATGCCAATAATTGAGCAATAGAAAATACGCCACATCCACTTCACCATTTTTTTCTGAAAGGCTAATCTCCATTCATTCGTAGGATTGGGTAATCCGTTTCCTTGGTTGATTGTACTGCTCATAATTGAATTTTTCTAATGCAAAAATACATTTTTGAAGTAAATTAAATATAATATCAACTAGTATAAACGAATATAATTGTCAATTTTAGATATTTGTAGGATTTTATTTTAAATATAAATGTCAATTAGATCAAATTTTCCTTCGGAATCAGAAGAAATACTGGGTGGATTAAGTGATGGATTAGTTTTTTCTACAATATTTGCAGGAACGACTTATGCAAATTCTTATCAAATGATTTTAGAATTCCTTAAAGAGGAAGGTTTTGAAAATTTGCCTGTCCCCAAAGATTTTGATGAACTGAAAATGTTCAGAACTAAATGCTTGAAAAACCAATTAAAATTATTCGATGATATTGGCTATCAGCATTTTCCGATCAAAATACTTTTCCCAGAGCTTAGGAAATACCCCAAAAAGGCTCTATTGTTAAAAATATATAATGAAGCTGTTGAAGACAATTTGCTGAGATTTTTTGGGTTGAAAAAGTAAAAAAAATGGGCTTGTATCTGCTACAAACCCATTTTAAAATATATTTACTTTGGTTTTCTTCTCGTTTTGAATATTTCTACCACCTCTTTTTCTTTTAAGAAACCAACTTCAACAAACGAATTGGAAACGAATTTCTTAATATCTTGATAATCCCTACCTCTTTTATCAGAAAATCTTCTAAGCAACTTATCTACATAATTTCTAGAATGTCTTTCAACGGATTGATTGAATTGTTCGTTGCTGAACATATTCATATATACAGTAAATATTCTAGATAATTCAAAATAGTCGTGATAGTCACCTTCGCCGATATTTTTCAAGAATCTACTGATATAACCTAAAATGACATATCGGATGCATTCATTAAAAATAGACAAGCCTTCGTGTTTGTTATATGCCACTCGAACTGCATCCATCACATCGTTATTCATATACCCTTTAGTATGAATCATATCCGTAAGGGTATAGAATTCACTAAGTTGGTCATTTATTTTGTCGTCAATAATGCTCGAAACTCTTTTGTCTGTTGTGGCATCCAAAGGTAAATTAGCTTGATAAAGCTCAGATATAACGTTCAGAAATTGTTCGCTAAAGTTTGTATCTGACTTTCGAGTTTCATTCATTAGTTTGAATAATGTCGCTTTTTCGTCTTCCATTAATTCAAAGAAATTGGCATAAAGTGCAAATATTTCAACTCTTTCAGGTTGGTTGTAAAACTCCTTTCTTTCAAGAAAGGTTTGAAATTCACCAATTAAGTTGTCATTTTTCATTTTTCTTCGAATTCTTTCATATAGAAAGCTTCTCAAGCTGCCAAATTCTACTTTAAGCTCTGCAAGATTTTGAGGGAAATCAGCTGAGAAGTAATTCTCTGCTACAAATTGCCTTTTATATTTTTGATAGCCAATTGCTCTTTCGTTATCCAATCTGAATTTATCAGATTTTAAAGATTGCAAGAAATACCTAACTTTCTTATTATCAATAGAATTAATTAAGTTGGTAATCCAAATATCGCTACTCAATGCAAAGCCAATTTGGAGGGTCTGACCAATTCTTCTTTTGATAAAATCAAAATTTGCTGACTCACAAATAGCTATCAGGATTTCTTTGAAGTGATTTTGTGGACGAGTATATTTATAATTTTTGTCGAGCTCACCTCTCAATACTGAATAACCCAATATTTTTTGTAAGAATAATCCTTCGAATTTGTCGTCAATAAGATATTTTTCTAAGGCGATTAATTGTAGTGGATTTTCATTTGCAACTTCATGATAGACATCCAATATTCTAGGCTCATAAAGCTCACATAAGATTTTGTAATCTTCTTCCTCTTCGGAATCTAGAAATTGCTGCAATTGGTCTGACTCTTGAATGTCATTTCCAATTTCGTCCAACTGATCTTGATATTGCTGATCCAATGTTTTCATAAAAAAATTGATATTTTAAAAACAAACCTGATAATGCAACTCAATGCATTATCAGGCTCGAAATAAAGAAATTTAATAATTTAACCCGACAAAGATAATGTATTTTGAATAAATTTCAAATAGGAAATTAGGTTATATCATATAAAATTAATTTTTCATGTCAAAAGCATAATAGAACGGTTCTGAATAATTTTCGTATTTTCCTTCTAACACTACTTTCCCTTTTTGAGCATTCAGAATTATTAGAAATTCATCCAAATTCTCAAAGGTCTGATCATTGATTTTTGTGATGCAAAACCCTGATGCTAAATTCACTCTACTAATTTTACTATTTGATTTGACGTATGTGACTATTACTCCTTTATGACCAAACTTTGCAAGTTCTTCTTTATCCTGATCCCTTAATTTTAGACCTAATTTTTCTGCTATCGCCTTCGATGGTTTTTCAATGACATCAATATTATTTTCTTTGTTGCGAAGCACTGTATGGGTGTTTTTATATTCACCATTTCTTATAAAGTCGATAGATATTAAATTACCAGGTTTATAAGCACCTAGAATTTCTTGAAATTCAGGTCGGGAATTGAATTTTTTACCATCAATAGCAATTAAAATATCACCTTTTTCTAATCCTGATATTGCAGCTGCACTATTTTTGGTAACTGAAAGAATAACTACTCCGTTCTGATTTTTTAAATGATTGATTTCCATATCAATTGGGCTGATATTATCAATTTTTGCCCCCAAAATAGCTCTTTGGGCAAAACCATATTTCTTTAGATCCTGAATAGTTTTCAAAACTAAATTAGATGGAATAGAAAAGGAATAACCTTCGTATTTCCCTGATTTAGTGATGATTGCAGTATTTATCCCAATTAACTCTCCAGCTCCATTAACCAATGCTCCACCACTATTTCCAGGATTGACTACTGCATCGGTTTGGATAAACGATTCAATGGCATAAGTATCCTCCAATATATTCAAGCTTCTTGCCTTTGCACTTACTATTCCAGCAGTGACAGTTGACTCGAGGTTGAAAGGGTTGCCAACTGCCAAAACGGCTTCACCTACTTGAATAGAATCAGAATTGCCGAAATATAAAAATGAGATGGATTGCTTTGGTTTAATTTTCAATAAAGCAATATCGGTAGTAGCATCCGAGCCGACTAATTCAGCTTTGTAGGTGTGTTTATCATTAGTAGTAATTTCGATATCAGTACTACCATTCACCACATGGCGATTTGTAACGATATAGCCATCGGGTGATATGATAACTCCTGAGCCATTTGAAATAGAAATGGGAGTGGAATGAGTCCAGAATGAAAAATCTCCACCACCAAACAATGATTTAATATTCACTACTGATTGAGTTGCTTTTTTTGATGCAGAAATCATTGACGTATAGGGTGTTGCAATGTTTTTGCGGTTGATATTTCCATTCAAGAGCGATTCGCTATAACTACTAAATTGAGCTGGAATTTCGTTATTTAATATAATCTGAGCAGGTTTTTGAAAATACATAGCAATGAAAGCACCGATAAAAGCACTAAATAATGCAATAAAAAAAATTATAATATTTTGCTTCAAAAAATACTTCAAAATAGAATTTTTTATATCAAATAAACGTTAGTGAAACTAATTTTATTTTTTATACGTAAATTTTTTATATCTTACATTTTTTTATAAAATATTTGTTTATCAACATCTTAAAGCTTGTATCTTGAAAACCGAAAGTCGATTTCTAAAATATAGTCAATTTATCTTGTTTGGTTCATTTTTGATGCTCCATACTTTCGTGTCAAAAGCCCAAACTGAGGATAATGTGTCATCTGCAAAGTTAAAAAAAATCTTAACTTCCCTTACTTATCAAGACAAACTAGATATATTGAATTATGCACATCAATTGAGGGATGTGGAGCCAGACGATTTGATCTTAAAAATATTCGATCAATTACCTAGTTCGGAAAAGAAATACGTCATTGATTATGCAAAATACAGATTAGAAGGACCTCCAACAGAACTTATAGTGCCAGAGACAACTACCGTAGAATGGGATATGAAAGAACATGATTTCGAAAAAATTATCGAGGGAAAAACTTATGTAGCTTTATTCAAAGTGACCAATACTGGTGATTCACCTTATCAAATATCAAATGTTCGTTCCTCCTGTGATTGCACAGTTACGAATTATCCAAAAAGCAAAATCAACCCAGGTGAAGAAGCTACTGTAGTTATTGAATTCAACAGTATAGGCAAACTTGGATTAATTAATCAAGGAATAGTAGTATATGACAATACAGAAAACAAAAGAAGTATCTTATATTTAAAAGGAGAAGTTATACAACAAAAATAATATGTTAATTGGATTACCATCGACAAGTGAATTGCCCAAATATTATGATCGATATATAAATCTAGTTTTTACTGATGATTTGATAGGTGCTCTTGAGGAAGAAATGCATGATACTATTGCAATGGTATTAAGTGCATCTGATGAGTTACAGAATTATAGGTATGGTGAAGATAAATGGAATTTGAAAGAAATTTTGATGCATATTGTTGATGGCGAAAGGATATTTGCATATAGAGCATTGCGTTTTGCAAGAATGGATTCAACAATGTTGAGCGGCTATGAAGAAAACGATTATGTTATCGCTTCAAAAGCAGACAATAGAACAATGCAAAGCCTCATAGATGAATATGAAGCAGTAAGATTGAGTACGATTCAACTTTTTTCAAATTTCACAAGGGATATGCTGAATCAAGTTGGGAATGCAAATGGGGTAGAAATTTCTGTAAGAGCTTTAGGTTTTACCATTTTAGGGCATGAAATGCATCATAAAAAAGTTTTTGAGGAAAGGTATGTAAATTCGTTTAAATAAAAAATTCATAAAATTTCATTTTAAATTTTTATAGTTTTGTGAAATAAAGTATATTTGTTGTGTTGAATTTGAAAAATGTTTTGAGTTCAATTTTATTTATTACCAAATGATCAAATGAAACAAATATGCCAGAATTAGAGAGGAAATCTGCTCAAAGGGTTCAATCATCCGAATCCGAACAATCAATAACAAATGATTCAGTATCTACTGCAAAATCGCTACCTTCCGTACCCATTCAACAGAAAACAAATGGAGAAAAATTCAAAGATGAAAAAGAGCAACACTCTACACCATCAGAAGAGCAGTTTTTGTTTGCAAGTCCATCAACTTTACCACCAGAAGATAGCAACTCTAGTGAAAATCCGGTACAAGGGAAATTTAAGAGTGTAGCACAACTACAAAAAGGTTTTAAAGCTCCAGCTTTGCAGTTTAAAACCAATACTATCCAAAAGCAGAATAAAGAAGAAGAGCAAATTCAGCAAAAATCAAATCCTATCCAAAGGCAAATAGAGGAAGAAGAACCAGTTCAAGCAAAATCCAGTAATCCAAACGGATTGCCTGCAACTGTTCAAACTCAGATGGAAGGAGCTTTGGGGGCGGATTTCTCGAATGTTAATATTCATACTAATTCACAGAGTGCAACAGATGTGGGTGCTTTGGCTTATACTCAAGGCAATGATGTTCATTTTGCTCCTGGACAATACAACCCTGAAAGCAGTAGTGGACAAGAACTCATCGGACATGAATTGACACATGTAGTGCAGCAAAGAGAGGGAAGAGTGCAACCCACCACTCAAGCAGCTGGACTGCCAGTAAATGATGATAAAGTATTGGAAGCAGAGGCGGATGCTGGGGGACAAAGAGCGGTGCAGATGAAATCAGAGATTAACAATTTCAATATTCCAATTAAGCCAAATTTATCAAACGATTCTGTAATACAACGTGATATACCATCAAGTTCACAAGCAAATCATATAGGTAGTGTTAATTTTCCACAAGACTTAGGTGAAGCAAATACTAATGCACAGCTTGCAATAAAATTAATATTATTTAGTCAGCTTTTTAGTGATTTAAGCAATGAAATATCTGAATATCCAAACTATACAACCGATGTAGTAGAACTAAATAATGCTTCAAGAGATTTGTTAAACACATCGAGAAGATTTTCTTCAAGAGATCATGATGCAAGCCCAGATAGAGGAGAAGCTGCATTATTACAAATCATAATAAATGGTTATTCTGATGTATTTACTAGAGAATTCAATGGATTAAAGGGTTATATTTCTCATAATATTAGTACAGCAGATGGTCAGGAAGAAATCCCTGAATTAACTCCTGAAATTGCAGAAGCCAGAAGAGTTGCCTTTGAAAGTGGAAATACGAGCCAACTTGAACGTTTGCAAAACTTAGTTTCATCAATACAATCTTATAATAGTCAAGTAAGTACTTGGATTGGCAGGGTCTCGAGGGTGAATTCAGCAGTACGGAATTCTACAAGAATACAGCAACTTCGAACTTTAACTGGTTCAATATCTGATTATGCAGAAAAAATTGGGCGAATTATTACAGTGATGAGAAGTATTGACACTTTTGCAACTGGAGGTAATGGAAGTGAAACTCAAATGTCATTAAATCGATTTCAAGCAGCATTAGATGCAATAGATGTGGGAATGAATTTCTTTAGTGCAGTACCTGTTATTGGCTCGTTATGGTCAAGGTATTATTACCCAGCAGCTACATCTTGTATTAGAGCATTAGGTAGAATTTCTCAAATAGCAGACAGAGATAATAGATTATTAACATGGATTTCATCAAATTGGAATAATCCTCATCCACCGTCATTAAGAGGAGTTAATCATTCTTTTATGGGTGGTCAAGATGTTTTTAATTTTATGTGGCACATATATTTTGGTAATTATCAATTTAATCAAGGAGCAGAGAACTTTTTTATGGATCACAAAAATCAACTTAATGCTATTTGTAGACCACAATTGACAATAGATGGAGAATGGAATCCATTTGTAGATAATCATATACATGATTTTCAAAACTGGGTTTTAACAAATAAAAATATAATTTGGAGTTTATTGTATGGTGCTGACTTACCATATCCTAATACTGCTATGAGACCTGGTGATCAAGGTCAGGCTCCAGAATAAAATATTTATTGTAAATTTTCTTTATGTATAAATTTTATTAAATAATCACACTCTATTAGAAATAATATTTAAATAGATTCTTTAATTATTATAAAAATGTTTTGAGTTCAATTTTATTTATTACCAAATGATCAAATGAAACAAATATGCCAGAATTAGAGAGGAAATCTGCTCAAAGGGTTCAATCATCCGAATCCGAACAATCAATAACAAATGATTCAGTATCTACTGCAAAATCGCTACCTTCCGTACCCATTCAACAGAAAACAAATGGAGAAAAATTCAAAGATGAAAAAGAGCAACACTCTACACCATCAGAAGAGCAGTTTTTGTTTGCAAGTCCATCAACTTTACCACCAGAAGATAGCAACTCTAGTGAAAATCCGGTACAAGGGAAATTTAAGAGTGTAGCACAACTACAAAAAGGTTTTAAAGCTCCAGCTTTGCAGTTTAAAACCAATACTATCCAAAAGCAGAATAAAGAAGAAGAGCAAATTCAGCAAAAATCAAATCCTATCCAAAGGCAAATAGAGGAAGAAGAACCAGTTCAAGCAAAATCCAGTAATCCAAACGGATTGCCTGCAACTGTTCAAACTCAGATGGAAGGAGCTTTGGGGGCGGATTTCTCGAATGTTAATATTCATACTAATTCACAGAGTGCAACAGATGTGGGTGCTTTGGCTTATACTCAAGGCAATGATGTTCATTTTGCTCCTGGACAATACAACCCAGAAAGTAGTAGTGGTCAAGAATTGATTGGTCATGAATTGACACATGTAGTGCAGCAAAGAGAGGGTAGAGTGCAACCTACCACTCAGGCAGCTGGACTGCCAGTAAATGATGACAAAGGATTGGAATCGGAGGCAGATGCAGGAGGACAGAAGGCGGTGCAGATGAAAAGTGAATTTAAATCAACAAAAAGTTTAGATAATAATATTTTTTCAAATACAATTCAAAAAATAGAAGCAAATCCTGATAATGTTAATACTTCAACAAATGCTAACTCTTCCCCATCACAACCTATTAATCAAGATAATATTAATCAAAGTATTGATCAGCAACATGACAAAGATTTATTTATAAATCATGGTGTTTATGGTCCAAGAGGTGTTGTTCCAAGGACATTTGAAAATGGGGCTGGATATGGTGGGTTTGATGCGACTTATACTCCTTCCTCTTCTGAATTGTTGATAGAGCTAAGAGGAAAAGTATCTTTTTTGGATAGTTTAAGTATTTCGGATGGTGTTGTTATTCCAAATCATCCAGATTTTTCTGGCTTAGCTAATATAATTAGTTCAATATTTAATCCATCAATTAGAGAGCAAATTGTACAATATTATAAATGGGATGATGCGACAAAAGATACAATGTTAAATGACTATATACTATCTGTTCAAAGTGCAGTACGAATATGGAGTGGTACGAATATGACCTTTTTTATTGCTCAGCCAGGTTGGGAGGATATTACAGCAAGGCCTAATTTTAATTTGGATATAACCAGTGAAGGTCAAGTAGATAATTCAAATCTTCAGGAAAATCAGCAAAGCCATTTACAAGTAAAAGTTTACAAATCCCCATTACCACAAGAAAGAAATACTGTTAATCAATTAATAAATGATAATTCTCAAATTTGTCCTGTTGCCGATGATAATAGAAAACTAAGAGCTTATGTAGATGGTGATACAAATTCTTCAAATTATTCTGATAGTAATCCAAATAATGGAGAAATGAATTTAGACAGCAATGATTTATTTAGCAGACCTGAAAATGATAGAAGGGGTAGAAATAATTTTTTAAGATATAATGTATTTTTTGCAAATGATAGTGCAGAGATTAATAATGATGAATTGTCAAATATTCAAAACTTTATGCAAACATTTGCAAATAAAGGTGATAGAAATATTGAAAATAGTAATGTTAATTTATTTGGTTTTGCAAGTGCTAGTGGAACATCATCTTATAATAGAAAATTAGTTGAAAGGAGGTTAACTGCCGTTAAAGAGGTACTAAATGGTATAGGAATAAATAATATAGCTGAGCAAGTTAGTCAAAATGCAGGTGTTGACAGTACTTCAACAAATAAAGGTGATGAGCAAGCAGAATTATTGCAAAAAGATGATTATACACAGTCTATTGAAAGAAGAGTAGAAATTAGAATTGGATCAGGAGAAAGACAAAATACTATTGCTCATGAATTAGGTCATGTTTTTGGCCTTGCAGATGAGTATGAAGAAGATGATAGAACAGCTGGCGACCCATCAGGGCATGATAGATTAGCTAAAAATGCAGGAGTAAATTCAGGAGCTCCTGTTGAAAATAATGATGGAATTATTTCAATGGGTAACACTATTCGTCCTCAACATTTTTCAGTTTTTGCAGATGCTTTAAATCAATTAACTGGTAAGACATGGCACATTCGATCTTAAAACTTTTATTAATTTGTTCAATATTTAATTGTAATAATACTGAGAATTTAAAAAATGAAAAAATTATGAATCCTAAATTAATTTTCAAAAAGATTACTATTCCTAATAAAGGAGAAGTTGCTCAAGGTTTAAAGATATTAGATAATAGAAATATATTAATAATTTCTGGAAATACTAATTCTTTCTCAAATGAAGAAAACTGGAGAATTATTGGAAAAATAAGTATTATTGGATTGGAAAAATTAATTTTATTTTTAAACATCAAATTATCTAATATATCTTCAATTCCTTATAAAAATAAAGGTGTTATACAATATTATATTTCTACTAATGAAAAAAATTATGAACTTATTGTTGATAACATAAGCTATAATAAACTTCCAAATGAATTAATTGAATTAGAGAAAATTATAAATGGAAACATAGAAACTAAATAATTTAATAGATATTCAATAAAATATTTTTATGCCCAACTTTTTCGATAAAATACAATGAACTGAATCTTCTGATAATATGTCGGGAAATAATGACTATTTTGTAGAGTCTGATACTCGGAAAACTTTTCCTGCTGTTGCAATTCAAGAGAATATTCAGATGAAAAAGGATTTAAATCAATTATCATCGAATAATAGTACTATTCAGTTAAAAAATTGGGGGAGCTTAGGTGGATCTATGATAAATAACAGCAGTCGAAACATTCGGTTTTGGACAGGAGATAGTGCAGAAGAAAGAGCAGGTGGATCTATACACGGAACAGCCGAAATATTACCAGCACACTCAAGTACTTCAGGTGATAGAGATTTAGATATGTTTGAATGGAGAGGAGTGTGGTACAAAGTTAAAAACCTAATCACAGCTGAAGTGAACGACGGAGATGAACACCCATCTCAATCATGGGGAAGTATTGCTAGAGGAGCAGTAGTTACAGGGGTGGCATCTGGAGTCGGGGGCATAGTTGGTGGAATGTTTGGTGCCAGTGGTTTAGGTGGTGCCGTTGCTGGTGGAGTCGTTGCCCATCGTTGGTCTGAAGGTCTTAGACCTGCCACAGTAGAAGAAATTGGATATGTAAGAGCAACTAAGCCAGATTGGTTTAGATAGATTAAAATAACATAAGAATCAAAATGAATAATTCAAATGAAGCTAATTATATTTGTTAAAATATTCATTATAAAGAATCTTCTTATATTTTTAGCTATTCATTTACTTTCCAATTGCACCACCGCCCAACCAATATTCAATATTCAGTCATTTACAACAGATGATGGGTTGCCAACTAATTTTATTTATAACATTGATGAAGATAAGGATGGGTTCATTTGGGCAATGAGCAATGCAGGCTTGACGAGATTTGATGGCGTAAAATTTGAAAATTTTAAATATCATAATTGCAATGAAGGTAAATTTTATGATTTTCAACAGTCAACTTATAAAATAAAAAGGGCAGGTATTGAAGGATTTCTATTTTTTAATAAATCAAAAAATTGTATTGAGAAAATTACTAGAAATGACAATATCTATTTTGACACTGAATCTAAAATAATCTATAAGGACTCATCCAATACTTGGCTATGTAAATCTGATCGAAAAACGATTTTAAAGTATAATAATCTCAATTTCAAGATAATAGATTCCATTCATGTTAGTAACCTTATTTCTGCTCACCCAATTGCTATTTTTAATGGCAATATTTATTTTGGCACATCTGATAATAATTATTTTATTGAATATAACATTGCATCTAAACAAGAAAATCAAATATCCTTTAAAAAATATCTGAGCAAAGGCGTCGGAATAACAACACATAATTTTTTGAGATACAAAAAGAAATTAATTACAGGATCATGGGGAAATGGACTTATGGTATATTATCCTGAAAATAAGTCCCTTAGTAATTTTGTTACCAAACAATATGATTGTTTTAGGGACATAACTTATGCAGAAAAACTTACTGGCGATTCGATTATTTGGTGTGCAGATGCATTCAGAGGAATATCACTGTTTGATATAAAAAATGAAAAGTTCGTACAGCACATTTCAATTGGAGAAACTTTAAATCATATCAAATCTAATAATATATATGATTTATTTTCTGATTCAAGAGGGAATTTGTGGATTGCTTCCCAATCGGGGTTAGCTTTGATAAATCCACACAAACAAAATTTTTTTATAAAGGATTTTAAGAATAGATTACCTGCAAATTATAGTTCGTACAATTTCACTACAAACATTTTTCAATATCAAGCTTTAGGAAAAAAAATTGTTTTCAGAACTGCCCAAAATGAAATATTATTACTAAATGTTAGCTTTAGTAAGGTTGAAAAGAAAATTCAATTTAATCATAATGCAATTTATTTTTCAGATATAAATAATAATCACAACGGTCGATACAAAAACTATTTCTTTATTGGCGATAGAGATACATTGCACTATATCAACCTTTTAAATAATCATTATGAAAAAATATATTTAGACTTGAATTCAAATATCCCTAATAGATTTATACAAATCATAAAATATTATGGAGCGGATACATTATGGATAGGTACCAATGTGGGACTTTATAAGTTTGATTTAAGAGAAAAAAAAGTTATATCCAGTTTTACTATATTTAATGGGTTAGAAGACAATGATATTAACGATATATTATTGAAAGACAATGAATTGTATGTGACATCAAATAATGGAATATATATTATAAATTGCTCAAATAATAAGTTAAAAAAAGTAAGGATCACAAAATATCCTGACGATGATATTATAATGAATTTTCAATTGAGTAATAATGGTGATATTTGGGCAAATTATTTGCATAAAGGATTTTTAAGAATTAATGAGAAAAACAATTTTGCAGAGTTATTTTCTTTAGAATCAACAAAAAATAACTTGTCAATCTACTCATTTCATATTGATAGTTTAGATAGATTTTGGCTATTGACTGATATTGGATTGTTATGCTACGATTATAGAACACACAAATTAAAAGCTTTTACCGAATCTGATGGTTTGCCCAAATATAATTATTTTATATTATCAAAGTTCTTTTATATTGATAATCAATACATTGGCATTACAGGGATTGGATCAAAATATGTAATATTCCAACCAAATAAAATTCGTTTTGATACCGCTCAATTAATATTGAAAATTATTCAAATTTCGAATATCGGAGAAAATATCCCCTTTAATTCTGATGAATTGCTTTCATTAAAATATAATCAGAACTCATTGAATTTATTGTTATCGGCAAAAAATTTTAATGCTGGAAAATCACTTAATGCTAGATATAGGCTAGTTTCTAAAGACACAAATTGGATAAAGCTAGATGCGACTAATTCGATATTTTTCCCAAAATTGGAACCTGGAATGTATCAATTAGAAATGCAAGTAAGTAATTATGAAGATTTTGAAAATATCAAAAGTTCATATTTTAAATTTCAAATAAAACCACCTTTATGGAATACTTGGTTTGCATACTTGATTTATTTTATTCTGGTTTCATTCTTTTTATTTAAAATTTATACCATTATTATCAATCAAAAAAACATGAAGATAAAAAATCAAGAGTTGATTATGGAACATGAAAATCAATTGAAACTGGAACGAAACAGAATTGCATCAGAAATGCACGATGATATTGGCGGCGGATTGAGTACGATTAAATTTTTGAGTGAATTAGCGAGAAAATCTAACTCTGAAAACGATAAAAATGTCAAATTAGAAAAGATTGCTTTGACATCTAAAGACCTGATCGAGAACATGGGTGATATTATATGGGCTATGAATATACAGAACGATAATATAGAGAGTTTGATAGCACAAATTAGATCATTTGCAAGTGAGTTTGCTGAAAATAATAATTTGAAATTAAAGTTAGAGCTTACGAATTGTTCAAATAATTTTATCATTAATGGAGTTAAGAGAAGAAATATCTATTTATGTATAAAGGAAGTCTTTCATAATATAAAAAAACATTCCAATGCTCAAAATGTACATTTGTCTATTGATATTCAGAGGGATATGAAAATTAAGATAATAGATGATGGGGTATTTTTTAATTTGAATACTGTTAAATTGGGTAACGGAATCATGAATATGCGACAAAGAATGAGCTCAATAGGTGGGAAATTACAAATTAAATTTGAAGGTGGCACTTTAATTGAGTTTGAGATTCCAATTTGAAAATATACCAAAAGATATATTGTAGAGGGGATTAATATTTTTTAATTTTACACTAATTAATAAAATAGGCATCCTGTATAATCAAATAATCAAATGAAAAGGCCATTTTCAGATGTGAAAAGGGAAAGAAAACCAAAATATGAAAACAATAAATTATTATGAATCAAACGATTTGAATTCATTGATATTTAATCAATTGGGTTCAAAATTTATTTTTAGTACTGATATTGGGTCAGTAAAAAGAACGAACACTAATTTATTTCTAATTATTTTTTTGGTATTTCAAGTACATAAGGAGTTGTCGAAAGCGATAAGTCCCTTTTTTTAATATCCTCATTTTAATTGAATAATTATGACTAGAATTTATAGCAAATTGCAAAAAAATCCTGTTCAGCTAAAATCAAACAACAATGATATTGAAGAAAATGAACATAAAGGGATGAGTTTTCCTGCGGTGGTATTCGGTAATCAGACTATACAAATGGATAAAGCAGATGATGAAAAAAAGTCTAAAATAACAGGAACAATTAATAGCTCTGGAAATATTATTGGTGGACTAAAAGATGTTCTTGAAGGTTCAGATTCTTTTATTAAAATAAAAAAAATGGAAGAAGCTAAGAAAGCGGCAGAAATAAAAAAAGCAGCTGCAATTAAAGCTCAAAAAGCTGCAGGTTCTGGTAAATCTGTTGCTAAAAATTTAAAAGCATCAAAAGCAACTAAGTCAGCTAGTGAAGCCACAAAAGATTTCTCGAAAGCCACAAAAGCGGCGGATAATATAGGAGGAGCTAAAAAATTTATATCACCTGTGGCTAAGTTTTTAGACAAGCTTCCTTTAGATGGAATTGGATTTTTTGCTTCATTAGCAAGTAAATATTATTCTTCAGATAATACAACAACAACTGGGAAAGTTGTAGATGCAGGATCTACTGCGGCATTAGATACTGCTTTTTCGGCAAAATTTCCTTTGGCAGCAGCAATTGATGCAGTTTTAGGATTTATACCTGGAGGTGATAGAATTAACATTTCTAACACAATGAGTAATAGTGTTTCATCAATAACTGGAGTTGGAGAATCTATTCTTACTGGTGAGATTAGTGGGATTAATAACTTTCATCAAAAATCACTAAATGGTGAAAATACATGGTTATTTGAAAAAGCAGCAGAATTTGGTGAGTCATATAAAAATAGGGATGGTGTTGCTGAAAGGGTTGAAAGAACAGGTGATTTCTGGGGTGGTACGGATACAACATCTGGTCGAGCAGGTGCTTTTGCTGCTTCTATACCTATACTTGGTGAAATAGGAGAAGGGTTAGGTAAAGGTGCTGGATGGGCAGCATTAAAGGGAGAAGAATTATGGGAAGATACATTTGATGTTGCAGATGATATTTCGGATTATTTAGGTGATAATTTTACGCTAGACCCATCTGAGATAGAATGGGATCCAACAGAATGGTTTTAGTATAGAGATTATAAAGTTTTTAAATTCAATATTTTAATTGGTATTAATTTTAAGTAGTAAATTTATAATAAAGTCATATTCAATTAATATAGTTAATATAAAAATGTAAAGTACTTTTTAATCCAAAATAATAAAATGGCTACAATTGCTATTATTGAAGACAATAAGGAGATGAGGGAGGGCTTCGAATCTCTTTTCAATCAAACAAGTGGTTTGGAGTGTATTGCTACTTTTGAAAGTGTCGAATCAGCATCTACTTCGCCATGGGAAATTGTCCCAGATGTTATTTTTACTGACATTGGCTTGCCAGGATTGTCGGGAATAGATGGAATCAAATTGATGAAGCAAAAGTTTCCAAATACACTTTTTATGGTTTTCACTGTCTTCGATAATGATGATAAAGTATTTGAAGCACTAAAAGCTGGTGCTAATAGCTATATATTAAAAAAAGAATCACCAACAAAAGTAGTGGATGCTATATTCGAATTATTAGCTGGCGGAGCCCCAATGAGTACTTCCATTGCTCGTAAAGTAATGGAATCTTTTCATGAAACTACATCTTTGAAAGTACTATTTCCATTGTCCACTAGAGAAATCGAAATTTTAACACTTTTGAGCAAAGGGTATCAAAATAAAGAAATTGCCGAACAAATGTTCATCAGTGCAGGTACTGTGAAAGTTCATATTCATCATATTTATGAAAAGCTACATGTTCAGAACAGAGTGGAAGCAGTGAATAAATTCAAAAATTTGTAACGTGAGTTTAATTTTTCATCCAATCAAATTTTCCTCCATTCATCACAAAAAAAATGATATAAATGACTAAAGGTGCCAAAAAACCAGATATCATTAATTTGAAATAATTTTTAGGAACATTAGATTTATCTAGTTTTTCGGCGATAAAAGCAACTAGAAAGACAGAAAAAAACAAGAAAAAAAGTATAATGCTCAACAATGTTGCAATATAATCATTTGTTAACCATAATATTGTATAAATAATACACTGAACGAAAAATAATTCAACGGATCCAATTTTCATATTAACTATATATAAATATTCGAAAAAAAATGTTTTTCAAAATTAATTATAATATCGTAACTTTGTGATTGTGAGAAGAAAATTGTCAGTTTTTCTATTAATAATTTATCTGTTTTCATTTACGGAATTCAGTCAGCTAATGAAATTACCTGCATTGGTGCAACATTTTATTGAGCATACCACTGAAAACCCAATGATGACATTTACAAGTTTTTTGAAACAACATTATCTGAATAGCAATTTGAAAGATGCTGATTATGAAAAAGATATGAAGCTCCCTTTCAAAGCAATTGACAATTTTGGTTTTTCTATTAATGTTATATTTGAACACCCTTCTCAATTAGAATTTTCAACTATCGAAAATTGTAACAAGTTTTTTAATATTTCTCCAGTTCATTTTACTAATTTTCTTTCTTTTAGCTATCTAAATTCTATCTGGCAGCCTCCTCAATTTTGTTAAAATAAATCAATATTTTTTTTATTAATTTATTCAATTTTAACAAGATGAAGTCTAAAATTTTTAATGTTTTTGCATTAATTGTATTAATTATATTAGCTTGTAATAAAGATAATAACACATCTAATATTTCATCAACTAATTCAAGAAAAAGTCACAATCAGGGGCAAAACTGTATGAATTGCCACGTGTCTGGTGGCAAAGGTGAAGGTTGGTTTCAGGCAGCAGGTACTGTGTATGATAGCACCTTAGCTAAAACTAATCCAAATGGTTTTATAGATTTATACACAGAACCCAATGGTGCTGGAACACTTGTAAAAAGAATTGCAGTGGATGGGTTAGGTAATTTTTATACTACAGAAAGTATATCATTTACTAATGGACTATTCCCATCAGTTGTGAGTTCAACAGGCAAGAAAAAATTCATGTCAGGTTCTATCTCAATTGGAGCTTGTAATTCCTGTCATGGCAGCAGTCAAGATAAAATTTGGGTTGAAAATTAGTTTATATTTTTTAGAAGAGAATCAAGATATTTTTTTTCTTCTATAATCATTTCAAAAAAGCAATATTGTGTTAAATAATATTATTGAGTTTTCAGTTAGGAACAAACTCCTGATTGGGCTGTTCACCATATTTTTGATTGGATATGGAAGTTATCAAGCCACCAAGCTACCCATCGATGCCGTTCCTGACATTACAAACAATCAAGTACAAGTGATTACTGTAGCTCCATCTCTCGGTGCAACAGATATCGAAAGATTAGTTACTTTCCCCATAGAATTAGCGAATAGCAACATTTCAGGGTTGCATGAAATTAGAAGTTTTTCTAGATTCGGACTATCCTTAGTAACTATTGTTTTTGAGGATAATGTTGATATTTATTGGGCAAGACAACAAGTGGCGGAGCGGCTCAATCAAGTAAAAGACGAAATTCCATCTGGAGTAGGATCCATTGGGTTAGCCCCTGTGACAACAGGATTAGGTGAAATTTATCAATACACAGTGAGAGCAAAGCCAGGTTATGAAAGTAAATATTCTGCAATGGAATTACGGACTATTCAAGATTGGATGGTCCGAAGGCAATTACTAGGTGTGAAAGGTGTGGCAGATGTAAGCAGTTTTGGTGGAAAACTGAAGCAATATGAGATTGCAGTAAAACCAAATGTTTTGTTAGCCCACAATGTAAA
>ENA-UOYA01001595-UOYA01001595.1-activated-sludge-metagenome-genome-assembly--contig:-NODE-1595-length-23645-cov-16.265536_pt1 | contig 23645 bp, 31 predicted proteins | sample MGYA00238163_ERZ764804 | MGnify/ENA primary metagenome ERZ764804 (study PRJEB28919, sample SAMN05720223) | activated sludge metagenome | isolation source: Anaerobic digester | place: Hong Kong... | reverse complement strand
TTTGCGCCGATAAGCATCAATATCGCGCTCTGTGTCGCTCATGCTTGTCCCTCCCCGCCGGCTAGGCCGGCTTGTTTTTTAACCACTCACGCCACGTACTGAATGAGCATTTCCTTTACGATGGCGGTATAGATTTCTTTGAGCCTCGAGTCGGCCTCGATAACGTCAAGTTTGTTAGCCCGCTTGATAACGGTTTTGCAGGCTCCCGAATCCTTGAGACGGGCTTTCATGTTTTTCACGCGAATCGCTAAGTCGCAACCGGCGCGCTCTTCAAGGATGTCGTAGCTTTCGCCCTTCGTCTCAAAGTACAGGTCGCCGCGTTCATGGGCGATTTTGTTCAGCGTCTCGTTCACCCACTCCCGCCAATTGTCTTTGCGCTGGACAATGGTCTCCTTGATCGTCTCGATCTGCTTGCCCTGTTTTTCGGCGGTTGCGGCCAGTTGCAGAATCTTTTGTTCCTGATCTGCGGCCTGTTGAGCGATGAAGGCAACAATCTGCGCCTGTGTCATCTGGGGTAGCGCCGGTTGTTGTTGCTCCATTTCGTTGAATCGGGTTACATATGCCGCCGTGAACAGGACACCTTTCTTGCCGGTCAGTTTGTTGGCGATCATTTCACAGCCCTGTTTGGTGATCTTGTAGCAGGGAAGCGTCCGGCCGGTGCTGTCCTGGTACTCATCTTTAATGAAGAAATCCACTGAGCGGAAATTTCCGTTGAGTAAATGGACCATATATCCATCGATTTTTTCTAACAGGTCAGCATGCCTTATATTCACCATTTCCGCGACTTCGCGGCTGTCCAGGTATGGTTTCTGTTTGTTCACGAGTTGAAGCTCATTCACGCTCTCACCTCCTTTCATTTTTACCGCCGCCCGGCCCGTTTCACATGCTCCGGGAACCCCACCCGGAGCCTTGCCTTTTGCGCCAGCCAGTCCTGGAACTCGCGAAGCGGTATCACCATACCGCGGCCCCAGATGAAAGCCGGAAACGTCGGGTCGGTATGGGCAACCTCGCGAATCGCGTGTTCGCTCACCGGCACCAGTTTCGCGGCTTCCTCCGGGGTTAGGCCGATTTTATCCATGGCGGCCTCCTTGTTGCTGGGCAAGGTCTTCTTCGGGGTCGCGGTCAAGCCCGACAATTTCGAGGATTTTCTTGCGCTGGGGTCTGCCCGCCCGGACGCCACGGAATATGTCGCCGAGATAGGCACCGGAAATACCCAGCTTTTTGGCAAGTTCAGTATTCGTAATCCCCTTTGCCAGCAGCGCCGCCCTAACCGCGACGCCAAAAGCGCAGTATTTTGCGTGCATTTTTTATCTCCCTTCTCTAGAATTTAGTAAATAACAGCTTAGAATCTTGACAAAAAGCAGAAAATATTCTAATATGAAGCTTACAGGCAACTTAAACCGTAAATCGTGTGGCAGCGATTTTTCAAGGGCGTTTTCGACACCCTCTGGTTTTTTGTTGCCTTTCTCGTCAAAATTCTAAGCTGTTGATTATAGTATATTGCCATATTTAGCAATAGTCAATAAGTAATTGCTAAATTTAGCAATTACTTTTATTGGAAGGTGTTTTTATGCCTTTAGTTTTAAAAATAAAAAACTTATGCGCAAGCAAGGGAATTAAATTAGAAGAATTAAGCGTTCACTTTAATTGGGGCAAATACTCAATTTATCGATGGGATGATCACGCTCCCTCCATTGATAAAGTCTTAAAAGTTGCCGACTACTTCGGCGTGTCCCTTGACTATCTGCTTGACAGGCAAACCGCCCCGGTATCCCCCGAATCCATTGAGCTTGCCGAAGAAATAAAAAAACTTCCACCGGATAAGCGGAAGATCATCGACACCGTTATTGAGGTCAGCAGAGCAGAGAGCGAAGACGCGGCCGCAGCGGGAAAGTGATGGTTTTCTGCCGCGACAGATAAAATACATATTGAAAGCATTTGAAACACAAGGCAGCCACCGGCAGAAAGGCCGCTGAGCAGCAAAAGACGCGGCACTGGGACAGGCCGCGATTTTTTATAGGGAGGCTATAACATGAAACGAGTTGTTATTCTATTTTTATTACTATTTTTTATTTGCAATGTTTGTTCTGCTGAAACTAACGAATGGAAAGATAAAAGCTATGATTGGAGTAAAGTTAAAACCATACTTGTGTTTCCGGTAAATCTTTCAAGCGATGTTTCTGATCCATTTGCCTTGCAAAAAATTATTGATATACTTACGCCTGAATTATCAAGAGTGCAACTAAAGCTCATGTCCTTAAACGAATATTTCACTCAATTAGGTGTTGACAACCAAATTGATCTTATTGAACTAAATAAAACCAATCCTCAGAAATGCAAAGAACTGATACAGTCTAGTATTTCAAAATATGCCGATGCTTCTCTATTTTTTAATGTATACCAAATGGGGTGGACAAAAGAATATAAGCCACCCCGTAGTTTTACATACACAACATATCAGCATTCAACTATTACTTCTCCTTCTTCTGGTGTTGTGGGATGGGTAAGCACACCTGTGCAGAACCAAGTAAATGTGCCTGGTGGATATGCCGACTTTCCGACTGCTGCAATCGGAATTATGATATATGACACTAAAACCACAAAATTAGTATATGGATACACGGATATGAAAAAAGACAGAAGCAGCGGTTTTCTTGGCACTCACTCTAATACTCCTGAAGACAACATGAAAGATTTGATATTAAAGATGCTGGATAAACTGCCATTTGTGAAGAGAAAATAGCTGAAGATGGAGGTATCACATGCCGAAGCAACCGAAGCGACGCGCCGACGGCCGCTATCAGGCCAAAGTCAAGACCGGCCGCTACCTGCCCGACGGAAAGCCTGAATACAAAATCGTCTATGGCCGCACGAAGGCCGAACTGGACGCCGCCAAGGAAGAAGCGAAAAAACAGGCCGGCCTCGGAGATTACCGGGACGCCACGGTCGCCGAGTGGCTCAAAGTTTGGCTACGAATAAAAAAGCATGACATAAAGACTGGCGATCTGTCAGACCGGACCTATGACGGCTACGAGGCTGTAGTTGACAAGCACATCGTCCCAATCATCGGCCCACTAAAACTGGCTAAATTACAGCCGCAGAATATCCGCGCCATGCTTGAAAAGAAGCGTGATGACGGCCTCGGCGACCGTCGTATCCAATACATATATGTCGTCCTCAAAGCCGCGTTGAAGCAGGCCGTGGCCGACCGGGCCATCCTTTGGAACCCATGCCTGGCAGTCAAAAAACCGAGCGTCAAAGAGCGCGAATATATCGTCATTACCGAAAAACAGTATAATGCAATTATAGAGGCGGCCCAAAATTCGGCCCTGCGGCTCATCTGTAAAGTGGCATGGGACACCGGCCTGCGGCTAGAGGAAATACTTGGCCTGCCCTGGCGGTGCATAAACTTTCGCAGAAACACCATCACCGTCGAGCAGGCGGTGAAACGGTCAAAGGCTCTTGGCCTGCACATAGCGACCGACCTAAAAAGCAAAAATAGCTACCGGACTGTGCCGATAACAGCCGAAGTCGCGGTGGAGTTAAAGGCGCATAAGAAGTCACAAAACGAACATATCAACGCCTACGGCCTCAAGTATCAAACGCAGCACGACCTTGTATTCGCCCAGGAGGACGGCACGCCGAAAGACCCCGGCAACGTGTCCAGCGCGTTCGGCGAACTACGCGACAGGCTAGGATTGCCCAAGGGATTGCACTTCCATGATCTGCGGCACACTTACGCCACCTACCTGGCCGAGCAGAACGTTCATCCAAAGAAAATGCAGCTGCTTCTCGGCCATGCGACCAGCGCCTTCACAATGGACAAGTATACTCACAAAAGCGACGATATGCTCAAGGGTATTAAGGCAACTATCGAAAAAAGACGTGGTAGTCAAAAAGTAGTCAAACCGCAAAAGACTAAAAAACAAAAAGCCTCCGAGAAATAGTCTCGGAGGCTTGATATTACTAGTGGTGCCCGGGAAGGGACTCGAACCCCCACGCCGTCGCCGGCAAAAGATTTTGAGTCTAAATTCGGGGAATTTTTATGTTGCCCGCCGCACCTGACTACTTCGCCGTTTTGCCTTGATTTTATTGGCTTGGCAGGCGTTTCATGCGTTACAAACAGTTACGCAAGGTTACAGATATTTATGGTTTTTGGTAGTCAAAAAGTAGTCAGTTTTTTTCTTGCCCAACATTTCCCAGTATGGTATTCTGGTGTCGAAAGGAGTGATCCTGGTGAAAAAAATATTAATTTTTTTAATCCTCTTTATGACTACCTGTATTCCGGTCAACGCTGAAATCAAACGCGATTTTGACCAATTTAAAAACACCTTTACCGTCTACAGTGAACGAAGCGTCAAGCTTAACGAACGACTAGAAGTTGTTGGAACTTTTTCCAAAACATATTATGCCGAAAGACCGACCATTCCCTCTTACTCTTTAATGATTGCCTTTATAGGTGACAGATATTATTTTCTTAGTAGAGATTTTAGTTACTTGATCGATGGTGAAGAAATGGGGCATACTGAAAGATGGTCTTTTGGAAATGACTCATATCCAACCAAACCAGTCGTACATTCATGGAAAGCAAAAATAATTTTTCCTGAATTACATTTCTTTAAATCCGTTCAAGCCGGGAAAACCTTAAAGCTTAGACTGTATTTTGATAATGTTTCTCCAATCGTTTTACCAATAGGCGAAGAAGCGATCAAAGAATGGCAAGAAGTAATAAAATTTGATCTCCATGCAGAAATAAAGAAACTACCCCAAAAACAGCAATAAAAAAATCCCCCGACCGCAAGGCCGGGGGTGAGGAAGGAGGAAAACGCTAAAATCGGAACATGAAGCCGATACCGACTTCATATCCTCCCTTGAATTTGGGGCCACCAAATACGGTGGCTCCTTTTTAAAATATTTTTGATTCAACCTATTGACATTCAAAATTGAATATGCTACAATAAAATCAAGAAAAAGGGAGGTGCGAACAAAGATGGCGAAGGCTCTGGTAGTCAAGGAAAGCGAAAAGGCGGTTTGCCTCCGGGCTTTAGTCGAAACCTGGGCCGGCCAGATGAAAGACATCGACATCTGGTTCCCCCGCACCTGGGTCAATCCCGAAAACAACTTCCCGAAAGACTGGGCCTTCAGCCGGAAGGCCGAAGAAATGAGAAATGTAAAGGAGTGGCATCGATTCTATGTCCAATAATCACGGCGGCCGGCGGCCTGGCGCTGGCCGGAAACCATCCGGCAGGAAATCCATCCCATTTTGGATAACGGATGAAGAAAACCAGGAACTTAAAAAATATTTAGAAGAAATGAGGCGCGGTAAAATGAAAAAATATCAGATTAGCGAATTGACCATCGTCCCAGTTAAAAAACACCACGACCGCCAGGTCGAGCTTGAAAATGGCATATGGCTAAAAAACTTGTTAGACGGTCGCGGATACGACGAACAGGACAGTGAATGGGCCGAAATCCCGGGCAGGGGCTGGGCAAACGTGCCAATGTCCGCCGTTGACTGGTCTGAAATCGCCGAAGTTGACGATTGAACCTCATAGGCATCGTTGGTGGACAAGATAATGCTGTTAGCGCCTAAAGCAAAAGCCCCCGGCATGACCGGGGGCAACCTAAGGAGGAGAAGAAAGCTATCTTAGGATGAGGCAGGCCAGCAGGCCCAGGCCGAGAATGTCGCGCTGGAATTTAAGGCTTTTGATCTCTCTGCTGGATTGCCTCAACGATTCCTCGGCCTTCGACAATAAGGCTGTAGTCCGCGCTAAGTCGCTGCTGGCCTGCTGCAATTTCGCCTCGGATTCTTTCAAGCTCTGCTCGGCTTTCGCCAATTTCGCCTCGGATTGTTGCAAGCTCTGTTCCCATTGTTTTAAGCTGATCGACAAGTGCCCGTTGCTCTGCTCTAACTGCTTGAATATCTCGGACAGCCTGGTCAATTCCTGCGGTGTCGCCTCCGCCGCGCTGCATGTAGATGTAGACGCCAGCGCCAAGCAGAAGCAGAGCAAGCAGGCCAATGAGATAATTCTTGAACGTGTCCACACCTAAATCACCCCAAACAGCTTCAGCGCCACGCCGAGAGCTACGGCCAGCGCCAGCCACACCGCCCATTTGGGCATTTTCTTTTCGGCGGCGATTTTTTCTACCTCGTCGTCGATTTTGCTGCCCAAATCTTTGGCTTTGTTCTCGATGTCGTTCATGATTACAACCTCCTTTATTTTTCCCATGGATTGATTTTTCCGCCGTTCTCAATCACGGCAAGCCACTTCGCGTACTGCTCGATTTTAGCCGCTTCTTTCGGTGTAGGGTCTTTGTGTCCGTAGCGAAGCTGGTACTTGATGATATTGCCCCGGAGATAACCGATAAGCTGCTCTCGGGGAAGGTACATCTGAATTATTTCGATTGGCTGCACGTCGCAGGTCTGATAATGGGTTGACGCCAATGCCGAACCGTCTTTTATTTCCATGATGCCCTCCTAATAATCGTTAGGAATGAACACGTAGAACGGGAAAAATTCGGACTTGATGCTCTTCACGTCGCCGGTTTCGTCCACTTCAAGCTCAACGATAAAGGCGCCGTTGTCCGATTCCAGCCCCAGTCGCCTTGACAGATTCGTCGGCCCCTGGAACGACGGCACACAGAAAGCGTGTACGTTGCGCCTAAACAGGTTGACGTGGTAGTGATAATGCCCTTCGACCAGAATATTAGGCTTGTCCCCGCCGCGCATGTTGTCGATTTTTCTCTGCGTTTTGTAGCTGACGGCGTAGGCGGGTTTGCCCAGAGGGTGTTCGAGCTGCAGGCAGCACCTTGGAGTAATCCATATTTTGGCGAAATACTGCCCAAGATAATTCATGTCCTCGCGTTCGCCGGCGATTGCCACGCCGATGTCAAGTCCCATCTTCTGATAATACTTGAGGTCATGGTTGCCGGTGATGAAATGCGTCGTGACGCCGTTTCTGCGCGGGTAGTTCTCGATAGCATAGCGTTTTTGCTCGTCTGCGCCCACCTTGAAAATTTCGTAGCGGTGGCCGGGATAAACGTCCTCGCCGTCCACAATATCCCCGGCGTGATACACGTCCGGCACTTCCCGGTCAGCGAAGATGTCATACATTGTATTACAATGCGTTAACTGCTGCGACTTGCTGCAAAGATGCGTGTCGCCAATAAGCCCGAATTTAATTTTCCGCCGGCCAGCCCAATTCTGCTTCGTTTCGTTCTGCGCGTCCGGGAATGCCTGCCGGTTCAAGGCGACCGAATCGCCGTCGATGACAATGTCGTATCCGCCATCCTGCAAATCCTCGATATGGGCGGCGATTATCCGGCGGGACAGGCCGAAGGTCTTGCACAGACCATCAAAAGAGGCCCCTTTTTCGATGTTCGCAAGGAGATTTTTGGTTAAATCCCCCTGTGACTTCGCAGGAGCCTCTACAACCGATTTTTTATTCTCGCGAAGGGAATCTATCCGGCCCGCCCTCCTACACACGCTACGCACGGCCTCCGGCGTTACGTTTTCGCCGTGCTCGTTGCTGAATCGCCGCGCCCACAATTTCCAGCGCGGTTTTTCGTCTGCCGGCAGAGCTCGGTACATCTGAATGGCTTTTTTGCGCCATGTCATCGCATCACCCCATAAAAATATTGCCGTCGAAATTCTGACCGGCGATATTCCAGGAATCGGTGTACTGCCAGATGTGCAAATTCGGCCCGGTGTAATTACATTCCGAATTGTACTGAGCGCACCAGATAGGGCAGCCCAGCGCCGCCGGATCGATGTACCCGTTCATCAGCCAATTATAAGACGAATACACGCCGACGTAACCATAGCCGTACCCCTGCAGGCGATTGACGAACGCCGCGCAAATCGCCGTGATGTCTGACCCAGTCATGCGGTCGTCCTCGGCGTCGAACCAGATGCCCATTTCGGGCGTTAGGCCGTTCAGTTGCGCGTGGACAAAATCGGCTTCGGCAATAGCCGTCTCGATGGAAGTCGCCACCGAATAAATGTAAACGCCGACCTTCATGCCGACGTTTAGGGCGTTGCTGACGTGGTTATAATACTGCGAATCTACCCGGCCGCCCTGCCCCATCTTCACGATCACAAATTCGACGCCGGCGGCCCGGACGACGGGCCAGTCGATACGTTCCTGCCATGCGGATATGTCGATGCCTTTCATAACTGGGCACCCCTCCCATTCGTTTTACTCGGGGCGTTCTGCGCGGCAGCAAACGGCGACATACCCCCCGGCTGCTGCACCCCAACCCCGGTAATCTGGTCCTGTTTTCTCCCCAACATTGACACCAGCGGCCCGGCCGCCGTGAAGCCCATGTCGCGTAGGTTCTCCAGAATACTTTTGGCTTCGATCACCATCAGATACGCGCACATGACTTCCGTCCCGGTGCTGCCCGGACTGTAGCCGGCCACCGTGATGTAACTTAGTTGATGCCCCACGATAAGCGCCACGCCGTACCAAACAATTTTTTTTAGGCCCTCGCGCATCCCCTGACTACTTATCACGTCGGTTTTCCACGCGATACAAAAGCCCCCCGCCTGCCGAGATAGTACCACCCATTTTGTGAGCCAGTCGAGCGTCACCAAACAAACTAGGCCGCCCAGGTTATTCGTGTAGGGGCCGAACAGCCAGACCAGCGCGGCAGTAAGCGCGGCGTTTATTTGCCAGCCCTCGGTTATTCGGTCGAAAAATTTTTCCATCACGAATCCTCCCACACCGGCAACGCATCGATTTCCTCCGCCGTGGCGCCGGCTTCCAGGGCGGCGTCGACAGCGGCTTTCAGCCGGCGGGCGGTTTCGTGCAGGGCCCCGCTCCTGGCCGCCTCCGCTGCCGGAAACCCCAGGAAGTCGGCCACGGTCATGACTCGCGTGTTATTGTCGTAGAGAGTCCAAGTAGCAACTACGGCATCCTGCGGGACTCCGGCGGCAGCCGCTGTAAGGGCGGCGGATATGGCGGCGTGTAGACGCTCACGAGAAACGGGGTCGTAATCGTACAGACTGCCGTCATACTCGAACGGCGATGCCGCTTCCCTGCGGTTACGCTCGGCGTTTATAGCGGCGCGTTTTTCGTCCCTGGCCTGCTCAGGCGTTCGCATGGTTGCCGGGTCGATGAGCTCGCCGTCGACGTCAATCCATCCTATCTGAGGTTGTGGGTCGAGACCGGTAATGTCCCGGAGGTCGAGCTGATATGGTCCTTTGCCGATGGCGTATTTCTGGCGGCCGAGCTCGTCGAACGGGAGCTCATCCTCAATAATTTGGGCTACCTTCCCGTCAATAATATTTGCATAGATATACATCGCTCTCCCTCCTTTAGATAGCCTCGATTATCATTAGCCCAGGTGTACCTGCACCGCCGGTGGTGCCAGCGGTGCCACCGCCACCACATCCAAATCCTGACGCCGCTCCACCTGCTCCGCTACTCGAACCAGCACCGGGAGAACCAAATGGACATCCACGACCGTTTCCACCCAAACGGTAATATATATCACTGCCCAAGTTAATTGTAACCCCTAAATAGCCTCCTCCAGTAGCACCACCCACAAGTGAAATATAGGAACCGAAAGATGTTGCCTGTCCAATTCCACCAACCGTTACTACAATTTGTGTTCTCGGAGGAAGGCATAATGGTTGACGGATACAGTAGTCACCCGCGCCTCCCCCCCTCCCCGGGGAACTAGAACTTCTAGCGCTACCATTCCCGCCGCCGCCACATCCAGAAATAAGGAGTTGCGTTAGCGGCTTCCCCACATAAGGAACTACATATTCGTAGGTTCCGGGGGTATCGTATATGGTTATGTGATGGTGGGATATCGGCCGGCGGTCAGCACAGAGGTCGTAAAGAGTCTTCGGCGCGTACCCTACCTTCTCGCGGTAGAGCGCCGCCAGCGGTACCGAATTGGCCGGCCAAACAGGTACCACCGGCGAGGCCGCCGCGGTACCCAAGACCGTCCCGATATTGCCCTGCGCGTTCACGTAGGCAAGGTCGTATCGCGGGTTTTCGCTGTCAGTTGCGTCGAGCTGGACCGTTGTCCCGGTAAGCCGGGAAATACGAGCGCCCCGAATATAGGCCACGCCGTCCTGGGTACCCTCGAATGGCTCGGGGTTGTTTTCCTCCTGAAGGATGGTAAAGCCCAGAACGCACACCGCCGTACTGCTCGCCGGGGTACTCTTGGTGCCGGTCGCGCTTATCACAACGGAGTGGCTTCCGTTGGCAAGTCCCAGGATACAGACCGGAATCTGGTCCTGGGCCGTTGCGCTATAGCAGTCAAAGGACGCGGCGGTGTTGCCGTCGATTGTAATGTCCGCAAGGCCGCAATCGGTCCCTCGGCGGAGCCAAACAACGACACCCGTGCCCTCGAAGGTGTGCGAAAGGGACGCCGCTCCGGTCGCCTGCATCTGCATGGGGAAAACGTCGAACCCGGTGGCCGTCGCCGTCCAGGTGCCGACTTGGGCAACGTCGCTGTCGTTCGCGCGGATGGTCTTGGTGCTGGCCGCCACAACGATGCGCCGAAAATCCTCGCCGTAGGTGAGCACGTCGATGGCGTCGAGGCCGATGGTCGTCCCGGAGGACGAGCTATTTTTGTTGCCGCTCCTGGTGAGCCTGATTGTGTGGGTGCCGTAAGTCAGGCCGGTGTACTCAACAGCATTGAGTGAATCGGTTGCGCTGGCGTACATGTCGATGGTCGAATTCGTCAGCGGCGGCGAGCCGTCGATGGTAACGTTCGCGATGCCGTAACTGTTGAGCTTGCGGTAAATTACCCGGCACCCGGTTCCGATAAAGGTGTGCTCGATATATGCTCCGGCGGTGTCCGAGGTATAGGCAGACTGTCCCTCGTCGGTGTTGGCCGTAAGGCTCGCATTTGCCCATGTTCCGCTTGTGGAGCAACGCGCCGAGCGGGCCGGGATGCGGTGAATCGGCCAAAACACGTCGAGGCCGCGCACTACGAAGTCCTGCCCGGTTTCAATACCGAGCGTTTCGATAGCGCGCGAAACTTCGGCCAGATCGCCCACATGCTGAGGCGAACCAGTGCCGGAATATACGAAGGGACCGACAATCTGACCGGCGGCGGACGAGTGAAACTCAACGGCGCCGGGGGGATGGGCCTGGACGGTAGTGCCAGTTTCGTAGTAAACCCTGAATTGTCCCGCGCCTGGGACGCCGGTGGTTTCAGTGAAACCTGCACAGGTCACGCCAGCCGATTGTTTCGGCACCTCGCGAAGCATGACGACAAACGGCGATGCGAGGGGTACTTTGTGGTACTCTCCGGTTATGTTTACTTCTGCCCCAGCGGGGCGGGCGTTGGCTCTTGCCCATAAGGTCGACACGATATCCCCTCCCTATATCTGGCGCATGTTGGCGGCGCTCAAAAGCTCGTTGATCTTCATGTTTCGGAGCATTTCGACGATGCGGTCGTTGCCGCCGAGATCCTTTTCGCCGAGTTCAACGGCGATATCGAGTTTATCGTTGCCGCTGATTTTGTAGGTGACGCGCTGGAGCGGCAAATCGTAATATTTGCCGGTCTTCGTATGCACCCGCGCCAGTCCTTCGGGCTTGAGAATGGTGCCAACCGGCAGAGAGATGTTTTGTAATTTCCCTTTGATGATCGGCGTGGCCAACTGACTTAGCCGATAATTGGCCCAGCGGAGCGCGTCATTATCGTCCAGCGTGGTCGGCAGGGTAACTTCGTCCTCCCTGATTTCCCCGTTTAACGCGGCTATGCTGGCGTCATCCTGTACGGTACCAACGAAATTCGACTTATCGTCCTGGCGTTTGCCGTTGTAGACGTACAGCTTGTTTCTGATCTTGCTGTTGTCAACAGTCGGTATGAATGAGGAAACATGCTTGCCTACCCAGAAAACTGCGTTAGGGTTGACCGTGGTGTCCTTCGGCTTAAAAAATAGTTCTCGCCGCTCGTCGACGCCGAAGACCATGTTCTGCTGGATTTCTGCGAGGTCGGTCAGCGCCTTCTTTGCTTTGACCCTGACAAGCGCAAACGAATTCACGACGTAATCGCCGCCGGTGATCTTGTCGGCGTTATAGACGATGTCGGTCTTCGGTTCGACGGTCAGTCTGACGATTTCGTCGACGATGTAGCTCACGGTCTGAGCCGCCCAATTACCATTCTCTACGTAACACAGATCGAGCTTGTCGAAATACCCGTACCCGCTGATTTTATAGGTGTCTTCGGTGCTGCCGTCCTGCGGTTCGGTGTCGATATGGCCGCTGTAGCAGGGCACGTCCATGCCAAAGAGCTTGATGTCGAGGCGACGGTTGGTTAAGTTCGACAGGGGTATCGGCCGCAGGAAGGTGGCCGAGAAGGCGCCGCAGCCGATGTCCTCCAGGCTGAACTGAAGTTGGTTGAGATAGCTGTCGCCGACATCGCTGCCGGTCTCCCATTCCTTGATGCCTTCGGCGTCGAATATCTCGATCTTCCACCCTCCCGGCTGTAACGGAAACGGGAACCCTGCTGCACCGCCGGGTACGTCCCCGCCGATGGCGATGACGCCGCCCCACCGACTGCGCCCCCACCTAGTGCGCCCCCACCTCATAGGAACGCCTCCCGGTAAACGGCCAGCAGAGCGATGTTGCCCGTGCCGCTGACGACATCGAATCGCAGGGTGTTGGCTCCCGGCAACAACCGCAGGTAGTTCCCGGAAACATAGCGTGTCATGCTCGCGTTGCCGCGCTTGGCGGTGCCCTGCATGCAATCGAGGACGATATGAGCGTCGGCTGCCATGGAGGTATCGTTATATCTCATCTGGCGGTTGTTGTCGGTTATGTTGGTGAGAGTAAAGTCTGCGCTGGCCTGAAGAGCGTAGATAATCAGCAGAGGCCAGGTCTCGGCGGTGCCGCCATTGGTAAGCACAAAAGTGTTGCCGTCGGATAAATCGGCAGCAACAAAAACGGTTTTGGTGTCGGCCAAATAGAAAGCCTGTTCCTGGCTATAGACAATTGTGCCATCTACCCACTCGTTGAGATAACCGTTGAGATAGGGCTTCGAAATGCCCACGACTTTAGCAAGCTCAAGGTAGCGGGTATCGTCATCAAGGACATAAAGGCGCTGGTTTTGGCGGGCCGCTTTGACCACGAAGGCATCCCAGCCACTACGAAACGCAGCGGCATTCTTCCCTTGTATCATGTATTCGATCTCGATGTCCCGACCCTTATACTTCCCATCGCCAGTGTCGATATCGCCATGGGCTCCTGCCCGCTCCTGCCGCTTAGTGCGCCACTTAAGGTCTTCCTTTGTCAGTGCCGTATGTTCCGGTAAAGTGTATTCCTCGAAGAAGGCCGCGCTCGTCTCTTCCTGCGCCAGTCGCATGAGCCGGGCAAACAGCAGAGCCTTATCGCCGGCGGCCGTCGTCTCGATGCCAACTCTGGCCTTGACCGTGGCAGTGTTGGCCGGAGCGGAAGCGGCTGCCGTTATTGCCCGGCCGCTACCATCCGCGCTGATGGCGACGCGCCCACTGGTGGCAATAAGAGCATCAGCATCGTTATAGAACGCCAGCTCCAGGTAAGCAACGGCCGCTCCTACCACTCGAAAGAAATCATAGTCGATACCAGCCGCCCAGTCCTGGCCTGCACTGGCCGTCTGGGCGGCGCTCTCGACGTACGCTTGCTTGTCGGCCGCTGTCGCATCGGTGACCTTGATTAGTTGCGAAGCAGCCTCCATTGCGAAAGCCGCCGTGACTTCGGCGTCGGCGTGGCTGGAGAACCCGTCGACCACGCCGTCAGCATTACTGTCGGTATCCATCCGGGGGTATAGGAGCAGGTTGCCGAAGTTGATCACGTCGGTGCACACCAGCTTCATACTTACCACGCTCCTCTGAGAGCTATTTCGAGCCTTTCGTATTGGCGACGATTGATCTCGTCAAGATCGGCTTCAGTATTGATGTCGCCATAAAAATAATTTTGCTGGGTGATCGGAGGTTTCTGCCCGACAAGCCCGGCCTTCTCAAACGCCCGACGGTTTAGCGGCAGGACAGCCTCGCGGTAACGTCCTTCGCCGATTTCCGCGAGCGTCGGCCCGGTAGTGATGCCGCCTTCGGCGAGTTTCGGAATGGCTAGTGACATAGACAACCCATAAGCAGCCGTCATCCCGGCCATCGCCGGAACAGAGTTCGCGCCGAACGTCGCCAGGGATACAGCGGCCGCAGCGCCCGACCACGCCGCAGCAACTTTGGCGGCCGCCGCCGTAGATGCGGCAGTCTGGGCCGTCAGCATGGATTTCCCGAATATCGCCATAGCAAGCTGCCCGGCAATCTGCTGGGCCACCCATTGAGCAAGCATTCTCAGGATGGATTTCCCCAAATCGCTGAACGCCTCGGACGCGCTTTTCGCTCCGGTAAATATGTCGGTCAGCGCCGACGTGGCGCCGTTGTAGAACGTGCCCATGGCTTCGGCCATATACGACATAGCCGAGCGGTGGGTATCTTGCCATATCTGGTAAAACTGGCTGATGTATTCCTGCCGGCCCATAAGTGACTGATACTGCATAGCATCTTCCGTGCTTAATAGCGCCGCAAAAGCATCTATTTTGCCTTTGTTCCTTGCAGCGTCTAATTCCGCCTCAAACGCTCGACCCGTTTCAACATAATCCTGCCATTTTTGCTGATAAGACGCACGAATGTTAAACTTATCAGCCTCTGCCTGCTCGGTAAAATCGACCATGCCCTGCTCGTTAATTTTGAACGCATACCCGGCCGCCGTCCACTGCGCGATAAAATCGTCTTTCTGCTGCTGATTCCCGGCCGCGAATTTCGCCGTCAGGTCGTCGTAGTAGTCGCCGATCCTAGTGATCTGCGCTTTAAACTCAGTGTCAAGGTCGAATTTTTCTTTCTGCACGCCCTCAAGTCCGATGCTTGCCTTGATGTTACCCATCGCGGTCATGCGGTCGCGGGCTTCACGGAATATCTGGGTGCTACGTTCGGCCTCGTCGGCTACGATGCGCCGGCGCTTTTCGGCGTATATTTCCCGTAGGCGGGTTAAGTCGCGCTCGTAGTTTTCGTTGGCTGACGCGGACTTGTTGAGCTTGTCGAGTTCGTCTTTGTACCAGGCGTCCAGTTGCTGGGTCTGGGTGTTCGTCATCTGCAGCCATTCTTTGTAAATCTCTTTGCTGGTCTGCTCAGCCGCCTTTGCCAGTTCATCGTAAGCCTTGGCCGCGCCCTTGGCGCCGGTGCCAGCGGCGAGCGCGCCCGCCGTTTTCGTCGCGTTTTTCTCCAGTTCCGGCAGGGCAGCGTTGACATGGCCGAGTTCGTCGTACAGCAAAGACAAGTCTTCTTTGCCAGCTTCTCGGGCAGCATCCCCGGCCTCGCGCATGGCGTCGGCCGCGCCGTTCCAGCCGGAGGCAAAATTATATGTGTCCTCGGTGGCGTTCGCAACGCCGAACGCGACGAGCCCGAGCGCCGCCCCCACGGCCAGCAGGGGGGCAAGCGGGGCCATGGCAAGCAACGCCGAATCCCTCAAACGCATAAGCGCCGGAATCATCGCCGCAGTAACCGCCCCGGCCACGGCATATATCGCCGGTTCCAGTTCGGGCGGTATCAAATTTTTCAGCGCCTGCGTCACGCCGTACATCTTGGTATCGACGGCGAACGCCTCGATAAAATCGGCGACCGCCGACGTACCCGACGATACTGCCGGCAGCAGGGCCGTCATTATCGCATTCCCCGCCGCCGTGAATCCCAGCTTCGCCCGGTTGATTTCAAACGTCGCGGACTCCCACGCCTGCGACTGTTCGGACCCGACGATCAACCCCATGCGCTCGGCCTTGGCCGTCATGGTGTCCATCTGGTCGGCGGTCAGGTTCAGCAGGTCGTTCAGTTTTGCGCCGGACTTGCCGAATATGGCGAGCTCCATGGCGGTCTTTTCGGCGCCGTTTGCCATCTCGCGGTGACGGGCGGCGACGTTGGCGTATATCTGTTCAGCGCTTAACATCTGCCCGTTCGAATCTTGGACGGCGATCCCGAATTTCGTATAAACGTCTTTGGAATCGGCGCCGTTTTCCTTGATGCTCTCAAATGCGGCCTCGGCCGATTTGGACATTTTGACGAGTGCCGCGCTGGCGTCTTCGCCGGACAGGCCGACCATCTGGGCCAGCGCCAGCAATTTCGACGCGGATTCGCCGGACATGCCGGTCACGTCTTCGATGCTGTTGACGGCGAGGTTCCAGGACACGGCCATTTTGCCGGCAGCAACAGCGGCGGCACTCGCGGCGGCGGTTACAACGCCGAGCCCGGCGGCCATTTTGGCGGATGCGTCGAGGGCTTCGGGGCCGAAGGCGCGTTTAAGTTGGCGCTGTGACGCCTGGATTTCTTTGCGGAGGCCGTCTGCGTTACCCCCGATCTTGACGAGTAATTCGGCGACTGTCGCCAATCTAAGCACCTCCCGGCAGTCGGTCTTTAAACAGTTCCCGGAGTTCTTCCGCCTCTTTCTTCTTGTTACGCGGCAGCTGGCGCAGGGGTTTTACGAGTTGCGCCGGCGTCGGCGGTTTTTTAACCTGGCACGCCATCAGGCAATGCACCCAATATGCTGTCATGTTTTCCTGATGTTCTTGCCGCCAGCGGTAGCCGTCCAATAACTGCTCAAATTCGTGCGGTTGCAGACGGCCAAATTCATCTGGCAACAAATTTAATGGACCGAACGCTATCGGCTCGGCCCACTCAATCCACTGGTGAAAATTCAGGACGGGCTTGCCGTCCTCTACCCGTTTTTTTCGGGCACTTCCTCGTCCTTGAAAAATTCAGGATAGTAAATTTTAAGCACAGCGTTGGCCGCCGCCTTACCGAGTGCGCCGCTGGCGGCGATGGCATGGATAATCGGCACGGCTATGTCGTCGATGGAATGGCCCTCAACATCCAGGTATTCCTCGATTTTTTTCACGTATAGGGATGGTTGGATGTTTTTCAGACAAATGGGCAGAGCGGTCAGACAGAAGTTAAACCCCGCATCTTGCGAGACTACAATTTGCTGGATGGATTTCCCGAGCGCCCTTTCGAGCGCGGCGATACCCGCGATGGTAAAGCAGAGCTCCTGTTTCTCGCCGAACAGGTCAAACGGAATGGTCCGTTTCATAAAACCGTTTCCTCCTCAAAGTTGGGGCGACCCTTTCGAGCCGCCCCGCTTCTTTTGTCAGTCGCCTACCGTTACAGTTACGACAAGATTGTTACCGTCGCTCATGATAAGCGTAAAAATCTTCACGCCATTGGCCAGCGTGGCGAGATAGTCGCCCTCGATGGTCAGCACGCCCTCACTGTAACCGTAGTTGGACGGGTTGACGACGGTGGTGGCCGCCGCCCCAATTCTGAGCGAAACGAGGTCAACGGTGCCGGTAGACGTGACGGTGAACGCGATATCCTCCGGATTGGCCTTGCTGAACGTATCTTCTTCCGGGGTAACACTGTTGACGGGAACACTGCTGGATGTCCAGGCCGATAGAGGCCCATTCCCCTCGATGGTCCCGGACAGAGTGGCCTCGCCGTCGTGAGGCGGTTCGATGGAGAAATCCGTCAAAACGCCCCAGCCGGTGCGATACTTTCCGTCCGGCCGCTCATACTTGATGTTCACCTGCTTGTTGTTGTCAAAGGCGTATTCGAGTGCTTCGACGCCGGGGTCGTTGAGCATCATCAGACCGTCCAAGTCAATGCTCCACCCCGATAAACCTGCCAGAATAGATTTCGCCCCGCCGCTGGTTTTGTGGGATGTGTCAATGGTATCGCGCGTCCGGTTGAGCGGACTGTTGCGCTGTCCGCCGATCAGCGTCCAGACGGGCACGGCGACGGTGCCGGTGTTGATATAGACCTTGTAGTCCTTGCCGACGGTTGCGGTGGAAGTATCCGGATTGTCCGGCAGTTCAATTGCAAACCGCTGTAAGTCAAATTTCACGTTGTTACCCCCTTGTTTTGAATTTTGCAAACCAGTGTCAAAACGCCGTGATACCCGCCCCCGTCGTCGGGGAATGCCTCAAAAAAATTGACGTCACGGCTCATTACGTTAAAGCCGGACGCCGATAAATCAAGGGGCCACGATGTCAGCAAGGCGGTCACGTCGTTTGCGATCTGGTTTACCTCGGTTTTCCCGGCGTACTCTGACCAGATATGCACCTGCAGGGATACGTCGGAGATGTCTGTGGTTTTGTTGCCGGTGTTCTTGCAGGTAAACGCGCCGAGCGTGATGTACGGCATTTTTGTGTTATGCGGCACATCATCGTATACTGGCACGTCCAGGCTGTGGGTCGTCAGTATCTTGTAAACACCCTTTTGTAGGGCGTCCATCGGAATCCTGCGGATTATCACGGCTTAATCGCCTCCTCCAGCCCACGAATCAGATTCGGCCGCTCCTCCTCGAACGCCGGACGCATAGTCGGATGCTCGGGCGCGGGCGCGGGGCCTTTGTGGCCAAACTCGACGAGGTGAGCGTGGGGCGCTTTCTCGCGGACAACGCCTTCCAGTTTCAGCCGGTTAAAATTCGACGTGGTGTGTTTCCGCAGATATCCGGTCACGTCATGGATACGACTTAACACCCCGCGCCGGATATTCCGGGTTGACTCCTGGATTTGGTTCTCGATCTTTAGCGCGGTTTTGGCGTCGTATTTACCGATATCCTTGACGGCCTGCTCCAGTTCCGGGCACTTGAAATTCACGTAAAACCCCCGCCCGGCCATTACCGCACAACCTCCCGGCAGACCAGGATGGTGGTTTCGCGGCCGTAGTCGTAGGTATGCTGGATGTCCAGGATTCGGTCGCCCCACAGCGCCCGCCAACCTTTGCGAACGTCGGTGTCGTAACGGATGCCCCATTCTCTCGTCATGTCAGACGATACGGCTCCAGCAACAATCGACGTATTAAACGTAGGTTTGCGAGGCTCGGCCCACACTGTTTTCCGGGTCGTCCATACTGTCGTATAGCCGCCGCGGCCGTCTGGGGTTTTGACGGGCTCCTGCAGGGTTAGGCGCTCGGTCATGCGGCCGATAATCACGCGTAATCACCACACATCGCTATGTGATTGATTATCGCGTCTGCCGAGCGCGGGATGTTGTTCACGGAACCCGGCGACACGATGCCGCGATTTTCGTACCAGTGGGCGATCATGATTTTGTTCGCCAGGATATACAGCGCGTCGGCGGAAATCGGGCCATATGTCGCCACGCCATCAACCTCGCCTGTCTTAACCTGCGTCTTGCCCGTCTGCCCGTCGATGTACTTGGCGGCCGCCGTTATCAGCCCGGTAATCAGCGCGTCGTCCGCCGTCCCATCTACGCGCAGGTACAGCTTCGCTTCATCGAGCGTCATGGCGTCACTTCCTATACCATGTAGTAGATGTCCACCGCGTTACCGTCCAGGGCACTGTTCAGCGTCACGGTATTGCTCTCCAGAGCGGTGGCGCTCACGGCGACGGTCGGGGCGGTGGATTCTTTGGTGTTGTTGAGATAGGCGGCCAACACCGTGTTGTGCGACAGCTTGTGGATCAGGCCGAGTTTGCTGCCCCAGCCGATTTTGGTGGTTGCGCCGGTCCCGTCGTGAGCCGGTACGGTGATTTTGGTGACGGTCTTGAACGCCTTGCTCCCCACCTTGGTGGCGGCCGTGTTGGCGGTAAACGCCGGCAGCGTCTCGGTGATCGTCTCGCCGGCGGCGTTGGTGCCCTCGATAGTCACCGCAATGGCGCCGATGTCCTCGGCGGTGCCACCGGCCGTGGCGGTGATGTTGCGCGGCACGTCCGGGTTGGTGATGTTGGTAGTAACCACATCGGCGGCAGCCGTCTGGCCGCCCTCGAACGGGACAGCATCGGTTTCGCCGGTGGCCACAGCCGCCGTGTCCCAGTTGCCGCCGGCCGCGCAGGTGAACGCGCTCACGTCAACGCCAGCAACTTCTTCGAGCAGCCGGATAGCCGCCTGGACGAGTGAGGCGGCGTTTTTGGTCGCCGTGGTCTTGGCCAGGGCGATGGTGATGACGCCGGTTTCGTCGTCAGCGGTAACGGCGAGGGTGTCATCGGCGGCGGTAACGAGGTTGATGCTCAAGGCGTTGGCCGCGGCGCCGATGGCGGCCGGGGCTGTGACGGTCAGTGTGTCGGTCGGTGCGCTGGCGGCGGCGACGACGCACGTAGCGGCGATGGCCGGAGTCGTGCAGGTTATCGCTGCATGAACACCGTCAGTATCATCGGCCACGGGCGATGCGCTGTAGTGCGCGATAAACGCGCGGTCGATTGTCTTGTCGGGTGCGTCCGTCCGCAGCTTGCCGTTAGCGGGATTATATCCTCTCATTTTTTCACCTCCAGTTAATTAGGGGCGGACTAGCCGCCCCTCCGTTATTTCTTCAGTGTTACGAGGGAGTTTTTGTCCACGACCTTCCCGTCCACGAGCATGATCGCCTTCGTAATCATGTCGTCGGTGTCGTTGTCCTCGTATTTCTTGATGGTCATCTGGTAGTTGGTGTTCAGCGCGTAGTCGCTGAAATTGAACAGGAACGCCCAGACCTTACCGGCAGTAAGGTCGGATTTGTAGCTGTCCAGGTAGTTGCACAGCACAACAGGGCGGCCCAGCAGGGTGCGCTCCGGCTTGCCAGCGATACCGTAATTGACGCGGGCAATGGGCTGGCCACCATCGTCAACCTCGCCGACGAACGTCATAAACGTCTTTTTGGTCATGCACCAGACGGCGCCGTTCTCGTATTCGAGCGGCAGCGCCCCCTCGGCTTCGACGAGTTTTTCCCATGTCGGCGTGCCAGTAAGCGCCTGGCCAGTGGCCGGGGTTTCGGTGAGGATGCCTTTCGGCTGGGTGACGCCGTCGCCCGAAATAATGGCCTGCTCCAGCGCCTTGGTCATGGCTTCGACGACATTGCGGATCAGCGCGGACTCGAACGCGGACAGCGCCATGGTATCGACTTCGAGGGTGGTGGCGACGGCGCAGCGCAGTTTGAAATAGCCGAAGTCCACATAGGACGTGCCTTTCTTCTGCTTTGTGCTGCCAGCACCCTCGTTCACCCAAGACGCGGTCGGCTTGACAGCCGAAGTCGGAATTTTTACGCCGCCCTTGTAGGCGGTGCGGGTGACGAGCGGCAGGATCATGCTAGCGGCTTCCATTTTCTCGACGATGGTGTTAATGACGGTCGTCGGGATAACGCTGCCGACATCGGTGGTGGCGGTTACTTCGTCGGTACGCAGTTCGAGCGGAATCGGGGTGCCGCGCAGGACGTAGTTCATGAACGCCTTGCGGTATTCAGGAGTATCGTGCGGGTCGATCTCGTCGCGCTTTTCGGGCGCAGGCGCCGGCGCGATGGGTACGGGTTTACCGCGCAACTCGCCGGTGTTCAGTTTGCCGGCGATCTCCATTTTTTTCTGGATGCTTCTTTCCTCGGCTTCGAGTTCGCCGAGTTCTTTTTCGATGGCGTCGAGGTCGGCGTCCTGGGCATCCAGAGCGGCCCGCAGTTCAAGTTTACGGGCGGCGATTTCTTTGAGTCGTTTGTCCATTGTTGATACCTCCGTTTATTTTTTTGGTCACGAGTGCCCTATCCAGGGCAACAAAAAACGGCCATCCGGCCGTAATTGCCTAAAAATATGTGGCGATGATAAGCCGTTTTTTCCGGGCCGCCAGTTCGGCGGCAGCGCGGGCCTCGGCTTCGCGTTGGGTGTCGAAATACGAACGCGCCGAAATACTGGTCTGGTCGTACGCCGGCATATCCACGGCGGCGACATCGTAAATCCGTTTGAATTTCTGGATGGTCCGCGTGTGCGTGGCCCGGTCATACGAATCGGTCTGCACCGTAAAAGAAAAGGACATCTTGTCGATGTCCCGGCGGTCGATCAGCGTATAGAGGTCTTTGCCGGCAGTAGTTGGCGCCAGGTTAGCCCTAATAAATAAACCCTTGTCGTCAACCGTGAGCGACAGGGTTTTATTTCGCGTCCGGGCCATTACCATGATATTGTCCGAGTGATTGTACTTGAACGGCACGTCGCGCATGTCGGCGCCGTCAAGCGCTCCTCGGGCGATAACTTCCTTGTACTGAACCCCATCGTATTCGTATAAAACCGTCGGCTGGTCGAATACGATGGCATATCCCTCGACGATCATGTCGTTATTGTCCGCCGGCAGCACCCGCATCTCCGCTATCCGGATTTCCCTTTTGTCCACCCTTCCCACCCCATTTCATTTGGTATTGATCTGCTATTCCAGCATTCACCACGTTCAACGTCTGCAGCCTGATATCGCCGCCTTCGACGGGTTCGAGTTCGAATATCTCGCGCATTTCGTTGATGGTGAAAATGCCCATCGGCATCATTTCTTTCGCCATCTGGACTTTCGTCGCATTCGAAGCGTAAGTCAGCCGCGAAGCCGAAAACACGATTTCGTTGCCGTGCCCCTTCTCGCGTTCGGTGAAACATTTCGCTGTCATTTCCAGCGATAACTGAATCGCAATCGGTTCCAGCACCGACGAGTAAAATGCGTTCCACTGATTCTCATCGTAGGTATTCGTGATGATGGCGTCGTTCACGCCGAAATACCGATAAGCGGCTTCGCGGGCAATCTTCATTTGCCCATCGTCAGCTAATACGGGCTCGATTTTCGCCGGCGTAAAATCGAATTTCGAGTCAAGCGCCGCGATCCCGCCGTCGTTGTCTATGCTCAGATAATCTTTGACGAAATTATCCCGCTGGGCTTTCAAATCTTCCGGCCTTAACGTGCTGGAGTATTTTAGCCAGCCCCTTAACCTCGCCGACGACTTGATGGCGTTTATGATCCCCTGGTTAATTGTCTGGATCAAGTTCAGCGTCGGTTTCAGCGGTTTCCGGCCGTCCTCGCCGAACATGTCGTCGCGGTTAAAATGCCGGCGCAGGTGGATAAGTTCCGAATACGGCACCGTCATCCGGTACCCTGATTTGAACGTAAACCGGAAATACATCTCACCGGCGTATTCGACCGGCTCGATAAACGAGTAGTTAAGCGGATAAAATCCTGTTATGACGCCGCGCTCTGTGTGTATGTAAATAAACGCATTGTTGTTCGAGTATAACTGCGACACGGTTTTATATAGGAAGTCATATGCGTTCATGTACTCGTTTGGCCGAACCTGCAGGAGCTTGTCGAGGTCGCCATATGTCGGCGGCAATATTTTCCCGCCGACCCGCCGGACGTGCTTGGCTTTCAGTTTGGCGGCGTTCCGGGCGATGGCGTCGATGCACGTCCGGACGATATCGCTGTCGTACAATTCGCCGTCGAAGTTGCTGAAAAACGGGATAAAGTCGTTCAGCATTTTCATCTGGACAACGTTGGCGGGTTCCTTGGCGCCGCCGAATATTTTTGAAAACATGCTTCGGATTTCCAATTTGTCACCTCCCCAGCAGGTCAATGTCGAGCCCAAATAATGCGGCCTCACGGATGTTGTCGGCCATTATCTCATCGGTGGCCGCCACCCGGGCGACATAATCTTTTATCTGTTGTTCGGAAAAATCTGTTTGCCGCGCGAGGCGGGCGATTTCGGCGGAGGTCATAATATCACCTCAAAAAGATAAGCACCCTTGCCGGGCGCTTTCGTAGTCTGCCATTCGTTTACGGATTATCTCGCAGTATTTAGGTTCTCGCTCAATAAGGATGCTGTTTCGACCGCATTGTTCGGCGGCTATTGCCGTTGTGCCACTACCGGC
>ENA-UOYA01001594-UOYA01001594.1-activated-sludge-metagenome-genome-assembly--contig:-NODE-1594-length-23650-cov-4.680017_pt1 | contig 23650 bp, 25 predicted proteins | sample MGYA00238163_ERZ764804 | MGnify/ENA primary metagenome ERZ764804 (study PRJEB28919, sample SAMN05720223) | activated sludge metagenome | isolation source: Anaerobic digester | place: Hong Kong... | reverse complement strand
CACGGATGATGACGCTCGAAGGTTATGCCGGCACCGGCAAGACCACGCTCGTCGGCGAACTGATCCGTGCGCTGGCGCCGCGCCTGCGCGTTGCGGTCGCGGCACCGACGAACAAAGCTGTCGCGGTGCTCAAGGAAAAGATCGGCGACGACATCGGTGCCACGGTCGATTTCGGGAGCATCCATTCGTTCCTGGGCTTGCGCCTACAGGAGCGCGACGACGGCCGGCACGAATGCGTCGCGTCGGGCGAAAGCTCGCTGCATGCCTACGATCTTGCCATCATCGACGAGTGCTCCATGGTCGGGCGCGACCTCTTTTCCCGGATCGTGCTGACGGCGACATCGAACGCGACGCGCGTCCTCTTCGTCGGTGATCCCGCGCAGCTGCCGCCGGTCGAGAACAGTACCGATCCGTCGCCGACGTTCTCGCATGTCCAGCACAAGGCGGTCCTGACCGACGTCGTACGCCAGGCCGCCGACAATCCGATCATCGCGCTCAGCATGCATATCCGCGCCGCGATCGAGGCCGGCGAGCGGATGCAGGGTGCCACGCTGGCCAAGCTCGTACCACCGGCCCCGGCGGATGCACTGTTCACGACGGGCGGGGCGGAAACGGCCACGTCCTGGGCGCTGCACGACATCCGCGACGGGCACGACACGCGCATCCTCGCGTTTCGCAACGCCACGGTCCTGCGCTACAACGCCGAGATCCATGCCGCACTGCATGGCGCCGAGACACCGTTCGCGCCGGGCGAAACCGTCATCATGCAGGAATCTCACGAGGCGCGGCCAGCGATCGAGGGCGATCCGACGCGCGCACCAAAGGTCGCGCTGTTCAACAGCGAGGAACTCGTCGTCCGCAGCATCGTCGAGGATGCGCACCCAAAGCACGATGCGATCCCGGCTTGGCGTCTGGTGCTGGAACGCGACAACGGCAGCGCCGTCACGGTCTGGGTGCCGGTCGATGCGATGACGGTCCAGCGCGAGGTCAGCCGATGTTTCAACGACGCTGCGCGGATCAAGACAGAGCTACAGACCCAGCGCGACAGCGCCAAGGACGACGAGCGACGGCGTTTGATCGCGCGCGCGTGGAGCCTGCGCAACGACTTCGCCAACGTGCGGCACATTTACGCGATGACGGTGCACAAGTCGCAGGGCTCGACGCTGTACACCGCGATCGTGGATCTCAACGACGTCGAGACCATGCGTGATGACTTCGCTTACAACCGCGCGCTCTACGTCGCGACGACACGCGCCGCGAAGCACCTAGCCTTCGTCGCATGATCCGACTCGTCCTCCCATGGCCGCCGAGCGCGAATCGATATTGGCGTCATCCGACGCGTGGTCCGCTCGCTGGCCGACATCTGATCTCGGTCGAGGGGCGCGCCTACAGGGTAGCGGTTCAAGGTGTCGTGCTGGAGCAGCTGCGTCGCCGGCCGCTGCTGTCGTGCCCGTTGAAGGTGACCTTCGAATGCGCACCGCCAGATCGGCGCACTCGCGATCTTTCAAACCTGCTCAAGGCGGCCGAGGACTCGCTCACGCACGCCGGCGTGTGGCTGGATGACAAGCTGATCGATCATGGTGAGCAGATCCGCCGGCTGCCGATTCCAGGCGGACTGCTCGTAGCCTGGATCGATGTCGCCGCGCCCCTCGTGGCGCTCAATCTCGAACCTCTCAGGCAAGCCGCATGACGCAGTCCACGGGCTCGCTATATCACCAAGTGCTGCGCGAGCTCAAAGCCCGCGGCGTTCGCGTCGATGACGCCGCGGCAGCGGCCGAGATCGCTGAGCGCGCCCTGCGCCAACGCCGCAACGAGCTCATGGTGATGGCCCGCGCCGGCGGGTTGAGTTATCGCCATATCGCGCGCGTTTTCGACCTCGACGTCGCGCTCGTGCACCGCGTGTTGACTCGGGGGGATGGGAAGTCAACGCCCCCGGCGCCGATCCTGCCCACGGCCGCATAGGCGGGTTTCCGGTAAGCCGGGAGTGCCGGGCATCGGCGTGGCGAAAGCTCCGTCGCAAAACCCCGGCATGGCGGGCACGGTCTCCTGCGTTGCAGGCGCCGATGTCGAGTTCCGTGAGCGGGTTGATCGGAGCGCCGACCGGCGATCTCCGCCGTGTGACCGCCAACTCATTCCGCGAGGAGCGCGTCACCATGAAACGCAACACCGCTGTCCCGACCCTCACCGACCTCGTGCTGTGCTTCGGCGTTGCGATGCTCGTCGTGTGCGCCGCCGCGCTCAGTCCGGCGCATGCGGCGACGCCGATTCCGCTAACCACGCCAGCCGGTGTCTGCCAGTTTCAGGCGACGAAGGTGACGGCCGTCGCCGGCGCATTTGCGGCGCAAGGCGAATGGGGGCCGGGCTGCCCAGGTTACGTCGCGCCCCTGCCATCACCGCCGGCTGGTACCGTCGACTGCACCGCAGCGACGCCGCCGGCCGAACTGACGCGGCTCGCGCGCGTTTCCGTTTCGGGCTCGAACGTCGAGGCGACTCAGCTCTCGAACGTGTACGGCGACTGGCCTGGCCGTGCCGGACCGAAAACGTTTGTCATCCCGCGCAGCACCTACCTTGCGCTCGAATTCACCGTGCCTGAGGGCACGTCACCGCAAACGCTGCACAAGTTTGCATCGCTTTTTACCGGAACGAGCGCGACGTTTTCCATGTCGGTGAGTACATGTCCGGGCGATTTTCGCAGCTTGGCGCAGCAAGCCAAGGGCTGCGGCCTGAGCGGCAACAGCGAGGGCAACCTCGGCACGATCGTCGACTACGCCGGCGGCAACCGCTGCAACCTGCGCGCGGGCCAGCGGTATTACTTGAACGTGATCCATGCGCCGCTCGGTGCATCGAGCGCGTCGAGCTGTAAGGCATCGGCGTGCTCGGCCACGGTCAAGAACGGACCGGGCCAGTGACGTGCGTGCCGTGATTGCCTCCACGTACGATTCCGACATCGAACGCGCTGCGGCACAGTTCCTGCCGCAATGGGATTGGCGTTGGCTCAAGGCGCAGCTGTTCGCAGAAAGCGAGCTGAAAGCGGATGCGGTTTCGCCCGTGGGCGCGCAGGGTATCGCCCAGTTCATGCCTGGCACGTGGGATGACGCGGCCGCGGCGCTCCACTTTCCCGCGACGGCAACGCCATTCGAGGCGTGCTGCGCGATTCGTGCCGCGGCCTGGTACATGGGTCTGCTGCGCACGAAGTGGAGGTCGATGCCTCGATCCGAGGACGACCGGCGCCGTCTCGCCCAGGCCAGTTACAACGCCGGGCTCGGAAACCTGATCAAGGCCCAAAAGCGCGCGCGAGGGGCGCTGGACTATCCCCACATCATCGCGCGCCTGTCGGAGGTCACCGGCCATGCGAACGCCCACGAAACCACTACTTACGTGGAGCGCATCGAGCGTGTCTACGCGGAGCTCGCGCATGCAGGACCATGAACGCACCATTGTATGGCTCGCCCTGATGGGCGCGTTGATCGGCCTCGGCAAGCTGCTTGTCAGCGACGAAGTGCTGACGTGGCGCATCGTAATCGGACGCACGATCATCGGTGCGGCGACGTCGACGGCGGCGCTGGCCGCACTGAGTTATTTCACGGATTTGCCGTCGAGCGCCATCTACGGCTTGGGCAGTGTGCTCGGCATCGCCGGCGCACAGGTGCTCGAAAAGCTATTGCTGGCCTGGGGCGCGAGGACGAACCCGTGAGCTTCGTTCTTGCCGCGATCGCATGGCTCAAGGGCGTGCCGATCAAAGCCTGGCTCGTGCTCGGCGCTGTGCTGACACTGGCGTATGCGCAATGGCGCGTCTACGACTTGGGTTACGACCGGGGTGACGCTGCAGGCGCGGCGCGCGTGCAGACGCGCTTCGATCACTATCGTCACGACGTCGAGGCAGCAAACCGCAATGCGCTGCTCGACTTCCTCAGTCGCCAGGCACAGGCGGATGCCGACGCCACGGCCGCCACCGTCGCTGCCGATGCCCGATTCGCGGCGCTCGAACGCGACAACACCGATCTTCGCCAGAGGCTACGCGACCATGCGCGCGACCATCCTGTTCCTGCTGGGTACCGTCTCGATCCTGATCGCGTCAGGTTGCTCAACGCAGCCTTCGGTTATCGCGACTGAGCGGCCCGTGTTCGACACGCACTGCGATCCGCGGTGCAAGCAGCCGTGCGATGAGAAACCGCCGCGCGTGACCGCGGATCCGTACAGCGAGGACGAAGCGCTCGTCGCGCTGGCCGGCTTTCGCGATCGCTGCGAGCTGCGCCGCGGGCTCTGCGTCGAGTGTATCGAGCGGGCGCAACGCGCCGGCGTTCTGCGATGAGGTCGCCATGCGCGAGATGACCGAAAAGCAACGTCTTTTCGCCGAAGACTACGTCACGCATGGCGTGGCCCGGCGTGCCGCGCTTGCGGCCGGGTATTCGGACAAGCGCGCCGAGCAGCAAGGCTACAAGCTGCTGAACGATCCCGCGTACCAGGCCGTGCAGGATTACATCGGCACACTGCGCGCAAAGAGTGCGCAGAAGGCGGAAGTATCGGCGAGCGAGGTGATCAAGGAGCTGAAACTGATCGCGTTCGCCGATCTCGCGGAATTCGTTGAATGGGGCCCGAACGGCGTGCGTCTTAAGGACAGCGCAACGCTCGATGCCGCACGCCGGCGCGCGATCGTCGAAGTCAAGGAAACCGCGTCCGGTGGCGTATCGATCAAGCTCGCCGATAAGGTCGCCGCGCTCGACCGCCTCGGCAAGCACCTCGGCATGTTCATCGAGAAGCACGAGCACTCCGGCAAGGTCGAGACGTCGGCGCCGGTGATCAACTTGACGGTAACGCGCAGCGATGGCTGATGGCGGCGCCAACGCGCTCGATCTGCAGCTGCACGCGAAGCAAACGCTCGCGTTCGAGACGCCGGCGACCGAGGTGCTGTTCGGCGGCGCTGCCGGCCCCGGCAAGTCACACCTCCTGCGCGTGGCGGCGATCGTGTGGTGCGCGTCGATCCCCGGCTTGCAGGTCTATCTGTTCCGCCGCGAGTTTCCGGACCTGTACAAGAACCACATGGAAGGCCCGACCGGCTTTCCTGGGCTGCTCGCGCTCTGGGTGAACGCGGGCTGGGCCAAGATCAACTATTCCAAGAATTTCATCGAATTTTGGAACGGGTCGAAGATCCACCTCTGCCATTGCCAATACGAGAAGAACAAGTACGACTATCAGGGCGCGGAAATTCATGTCCTGCTGATCGACGAGCTCACGCACTTCACCGAATCGATCTACCGCTACCTGCGCGGCCGCGTCCGTCTCGGCGGGCTGGTCGTGCCGGCATCCTTCGCCGGCCTCTTTCCTCGCATTGTCTGCGGCGCGAATCCCGGCGGCCCCGGCCACAACTGGGTCAAGGCGTTTTGGGTGTCGCTGCTGCGCCCAATGGAGCGGTGCAAGATGCCGGTCGAGGAGGGAGGCCTCGTTCGGCAGTTCATCCCGGCGCGCCTGTCCGACAACCCGACGATGACGAAGAACGATCCCGAGTACGCGGCACGTCTTGCGGGTCTCGGTGATCCCGCGCTCGTCAAGGCGATGCTCGACGGCGATTGGGATATCGTGTCGGGCGGCGCGCTCGACGACGTCTGGTCACCGCGCGTCATCGTGCCACGCTTCGTCGTCCCGTCGAGCTGGACCCTCGACCGTTCGTTCGATTGGGGGAGCTCGAAGCCATTTTCGGCATTGTGGTGGGCGCAGGCCGACGGCACGGAAGCGCAGCTCGCGCCGGAGCTTCGCTGGGCGCCGCCGCGCGGCTCGCTCGTCTTGTTCCACGAATGGTACGGCGCGAAAGGTCCGAACGAGGGCCTCAAGTTGCCAGCGCGCGAGATCGCGAAAGGCATCGTCGAGCGCGAGCTCGCACTGATCGCCGAGAAGTGGATTGCGACGCGGCCGAAGCCGGGTCCAGCCGACAACCAGATCAGCGCTGTCGCGCAACCCGGCACGCCGACGATCGCGCAGGAGATGGAGTCGGCGGGCATTCGCTGGGAGTCGTCCGACAAGGCGCCGGGCACGCGCAAGATCGGCCTCGACCTGTTGCGATCGCGTCTCAAGGAAGCCGGCAAGGATACGCCCGAGGCGCCGGCGCTCTACGTGATGGACCACTGCCGCCAGCTCATCGCGCACCTGCCGGTGCTGCCACGCGCCGCGTCCAATCCCGACGACGTCGACACCGACGCCGAAGACCACGACTACGACGCCACGCGCTACCGCGTGCTGAAGGCGTCGCGCACCGCGACGACGCAAGAACTCGCGATCTGAGGGACGAATCATGAAAAAGGTCGACGAGGCCGACATCGCCGCATCGAAAGCCGCCGAGGACTGGAGCCTCATCGACGCGCTGCGCGGTGGTACGCCCGGCATGCGCGCGGCGGGCGAAAAGTATCTGCCACGCCGCAAGCTCGAAGAGCAGGGCGACTACCAGCGTCGGCTCGCGATGACGACGCTCTTTCCTGCCTTCACGGAAACGGTCGCGACCATGACGGGGCGCGTGTTCGCTGAACCTCTCGTCGTCGGTGAGTCGGTCTCCGCGTGGATCCGCGACGAGGTCGTCACCGACGTCGATCTGCAGGGGCGGAATCTGCACGTGTTCGCCAAAGACTGGTTCGATGAAGCGTTGTCGTACGGCCTCTCGCACGTGCTCGTCGAAAGCCCGCGCGCCGACGGCGTTCGCACCCGCGAAGATCAGGTCAAGCGCAAGGTTCGGCCGTACCTGATCCAGATCCATCCGCGACAGATCCTCGGCTGGAAGATCGACGCCGGCGGCCAACTCGCGCAGGTCCGCATCGCCTGGAGCCGCATCGAGGATGACGGCGAGTTCGGTCAGCGCCAGGTGTCGCAGGTTCGCGTCTACGAGCCCGGCCGTGTCCGCACGTTCGAGAAACAGGGCGAGGTGTGGGTCGTGGCCGAGGACGTTGCGACCGGCGTGAACGGTATTCCGCTGGCGACGCTCTACACGAAGCGCACGGGGTTGCTGCAGGCCGAACCGCCGCTGCGCGAGCTCGCCTACCTCAACGCCAAGCATTGGGCGATGCAGTCGAGCAACGATGCGCTGGTCGATACGGCCAGCGTGCCGATCCTGGCCATGTTCGGCGTCAATGACAGCGACGAGATCGTGATCGGCGCCAAGCACGCCGTGCGCTTGCCGGCGGGTGCGGACATGAAGTTCGTCGAACACACGGGCGCGGCCATCGGCGCCGGCCGCGAATCGCTGGATGCGCTGAAGGAGGAGATGCGGCAGGCGGGCGCCAAGCTGCTCGCACCGCAGGCCGGACAGGCCAAGACGGCCTCGCAGGCCAACGAAGAGGCGGCACGCGAGAATTCGACGCTCGGTGCCATGGCGATGGCGCTCGAAGACACGCTCGCACTCGTGCTCGACGTCATCGCGGCCTATCGCGGCGAGGCGAGCGGCGGCACGGTCAAGCTGCAGCCGAACCTCGATGCAGAAATGGCGCCAGCCGAGTCGATGAACACGTTGCTCGGCATGGCCCGCGAGGGCGCGCTGTCGTACGCGACCGTGTTCTCCGAATCCAAACGTCGCGGTCTCGTCGCCGACGACGTCGAGTGGGACGATGAGCAGGAGCGGATCCGCGAGCAGGGTGACGTTGCGCCGTGACGGTCGACGCGGCGACGCTGGAGCACCGCTATATCGCGCATGGGCTCGCGCTGATTCGCGTCTCCAACGCACTTGCGAAGGAGGTCGACGGTGAGCTCGTGAAACTCATGGCCGCCGTGCGGTCGCTGTTGCTCGAGTCCGCGCTCACCGGCCTTTCACGGCGGGTCATCGCGCGCGTACTGCGTATCCTCGACGAGGAGATTCGCCGCCGCTACGCCACGATCGCGGATCATCAGCTCGCCAGCCTCGAGGCATTGATTGCGATCGAGGCCGAGTTCGCCGTGCGGGCATCCGGCTTCACGCGCGAACTTTCACCGGCCTCCCTTACCGCCGTGCAGGCTGGTCTGCTCGTACTCGGTGCCGTGCCGCGGGACGCCTGGATGAAGCAGGCCGGCGATACGTCGTGGCGCGTCGCGAGCGAGGTTCGTGCCGCCTTGGCGGCGGGTGCGGACGAGATGGCCGTGATCGCACGCGTCGTCGGCAGCGGGCCACGGGGTCGTGAACGTGGCGGGGTCATGGATATCGCACGCCGGCAGGCACGTGCCCTGGTCGACACCAGCGTTCACTCGGCCGCCACCGAAGCGCGGCTCGCCGCGTTTCGCACCAACGGCGTACAGGCCGTGCGCTGGCACGCGATCCTCGACGCCAAGGTGTGCCCGGCCTGCGCGGTTCACGCCGGCAAGCTCTATTCGCTCGCCGGAAAACCGATCGGGCATGCGTTGCCGCTGGGTCAGCCGCCGCCAGCGCACTGGTGGTGCCGCTGCATTCTGCTGCCGATGAAGTTCCCGAATGGCCTGCCCGCCGAGGGTGGCACGACGGCGAATACTTTCGCGGCTTGGCTCGATACGCTGGCGCCGTACGAGCAGGCGGCTGTCCTCGGCAAGGGACGTGCCGATCTCTGGCGACGCGGCGTGATCACGCTGTCCGATCTCATCCATCAATCCGGGCGGCTTCTGACGCTCGGCGAACTGCGCGCGCTCGTCCGCCAATAGCGCTGCAATGGGGTGTTGACTCGACCCCGTAGCAAGTCAACACCTCGGATCCGCACCCTCTCGCTCGCACAGCCGCGGGGCTGACGCCCGCGTGGCGCCCGGCCGGATGGCCAAACGAATCCAGGGCGGATGCCCGAGAGGACCGCGATGAAGCTCAAGCTCGACGACAAGGGTCAAGCCGTTTTGCAGGACGGCATGCCGGTCTACATCCATGACGACGGGAAGGAGGCGCCGTTCGACGCCGCCGGAACCCTCGCCACGATCAAGGCCCGTAATGCCGAGGCGAAGTCGCACCGCGAACGTGCGGAAGCGGCCGAAGCCAAGCTGAAAGCGTTCGACGGGATCGAGGATCCCGACGTGGCGCGCAAGGCTCTGCAGACCGTGGCCAACCTCGACCAGAAGAAGCTGGTCGATGCGGGCCAGATCGAAACGGTGAAGGCCGAAATCAACAAGGCTTGGGAGGCAAAGCTCACCGACGCGGACAAGCGAGCCAAGGAACTGGAGCAGCAGCTTTACGGCGAGATCGTTGGCGGTGCTTTTGCCCGTTCGAAGTACATCGCCGACAAGACGGTGCTCCCGCCCGATCTCGCCCAGGCCGCGTTCGGCAGCCGCTTCAAGGTGGAGGGCGGCAAGCTCAAGGCCTACGACGCGGATGGTAACGCCATCTTCAGTCGCAAGAACCCCGGAGCCGCCGCCGACTTCGACGAAGCCATCGAAATCCTCGTGGATGCGTACCCGCGCAAGGACTCGATCCTGCGCGCGGACAACCGGCCGGGTTCCGGCGCCGCCCCTGGGGGCGGCGGCGGCAAGCCTGGCACCAAGACCTTGAACCGCGCCGCGTTCGACGCGCTCGGCCCTGCGGAACGCATGGACCACGTCAAAGCGGGCGGACAGGTCACCGACTGAACGCCTAACCGAGGACTTTCCCGATGGCCAATACGTTGACCGGACTTATCCCGACGCTCTACGAGGCACTGAACACGGTGTCGCGCGAGATGATCGGTTTCATTCCCGCCGTGCGCACCGACAGCAATGCCGAGCGTGCCGCCGTCGGACAGACCGTCCGCGTACCGCTCGGCGAAGCCGGCGCGCTCGAAGACATTGCGGCCGGTCAGCAACCGGCGAACACGGGCGACACGACCGTCGGCTACGCCGACATCGTCATCTCGAAGTCGAAAGCCGCGCCGATCAAGTGGTCGGGCGAGGAACAGCGGGCGATCGGCACCAACGGGACCTATAACAAGGTGCTCGCCGACCAGTTCGCCGACGGTTTTCGCAAACTTGCGAACGCCATCGAGCTCGACCTCGCCATCGCGGCGAAGGTTGGCGCCTCGCGCGCCTACGGTACGGCCGGAACGGCACCGTTTGGTACCGCGGGCGACCTGTCCGATTTTGCCGGCGTCCTCAAGATTCTCGAAGACAACGGCGCGCCCAAGAGCGACTTGCAGCTCGCACTCGGCAGCGCGGCGATCGCGAACCTGCGCGGCAAGCAGTCCGTGCTGTTCAAGGTCAACGAGGCCGGTTCGTCCGACATGCTGCGCAACGGCATGACCGATCGCGTGCAGGGCTTCGCACTGCGCAACTCGGCCGGCATCGTGCTGCACACGAAAGGCAGCGGTGCGGGTTACCTGATCAACAACGGCGGCGGCTATGCCGCGGGCGCGACGGCGCTGGCGGTCGATACCGGCGCCGGCACGATCTTGGCCGGCGACATCGTGACACTCAACGGCGACACGAACAAGTATGTCGTGAATACGGCGCTGGCCGGCGGCTCGCTGGCGGTCGGCAAGCCGGGCCTGCGCCAGGCGGTGGCCGATGATGCCGCGCTGACGGTCGGCAACAGCTACGTCCCGAACGTTGCGTTTTCGCGCTCGGCCATCGTGCTCGCCGTGCGTGCGCCGGCGGCACCGCTCGGTGTGAACGGCCAGACGATCGGCGACAGCGCCGACGACGTGATGTTGCTGACCGATCCCGTATCGGGACTCACGTTCGAGGTCCGCGTCTACAAACAGTATCGCCAGCTCAAGTTCGAGATCGGCCTCGCCTGGGGCGTGTCCGTGATCAAGCCCGAGCACGTCGCGCTCCTGATCGGCTGATCACTGTTCCGAATGCGCCGGGGCCATGCGTCCCGGCGCACTGGAGAATGCCATGAGCAAGAAAAAACCCGACATCACGGCCGACGCGCATTCCGACGAGGTCGTGCCCGCTGCCGCTAACCCTGAGACGAACGATGCGCCGGTCGCGCTTGTGCGCATGACGCGGGATGGCAAGACGGCGAGCGTACATCCCGACGAGCTCGCGAATTACGCCGCCTACGGCTGGCAGCAGGCCTGAGCCATGGCGCTGATCGTCGAAGACGGATCGGGTCGCGCGGACGCGGAGAGCTATCTCTCCGTGGCGGCAGCCGACGCCTATCACGCGGCCTTCGGCAACAGCGCGTGGACCGGCGCGGAGGCGGCGGCGAAGGAAGCCGCGCTGCGCCGAGCAACGCAATACCTCGACGCACGCTATGCCTGGGCCGGCGAGCCGCTGACGCCAACGCAAGCGCTGGCATGGCCGCGCGTGATCGCGGATCTACCGTTCGCGAAATACGTCTGGCCCGTCAACCGCGTGTGCGATGCCTGCGCCGAGCTCGCGTTGCGCGCGCTGTCCGGCGCGTTGTTCACGGATCAGCTCGATGCGCAGGTCAAGAGCGAGCGCGTCGGACCGATCGAGGTCGAATACGCGACCGGCGCCAACGGCGGTCAGACCCGATTCGCCGTCGTGGACGATCTCCTGCGCGATCTGACGCGCGGTGCCGGTCGGCTCACGCTTCGCGTGGAGCGCGCCTCGTGAGCGGGTTCGACTACACGCGCATGAGCGCCCTGGCGGTCCGCCTGCTCGAGCGATTCGGTCAACCCGTCACGTTGAAACGTACCGCGATGAACGGCGACGTGGCCATCCTCGCCACGCGTGGCGTCATGACCGATACGGTCAAACACACACTTGCCGACTCCGGCATCGCCATCGGCGACGACCGGCTATTGCTGGAGCCTGGCGTGGCGCCGAAGCCCGGCGATCGGATCGTCTACAACGGCCAGTCGCGCGTCGTCGTCGATCCGGTCGTGCCGATCAACCCGGCCGGCACGGTGATCCTGTTTGAATGCTATGCGAGGGCCGGATGACTGCCATCGCGATCAGCGTCGATGACGCCGGTGCGAGCGGAGCCCTGACGCGCCTGGCCGCCGTCGGACGCGGAAACCCGAAGGTCATGCGCACCGTCGCGCTGGCGATGCAGCAAGCGGTCTACAACGCCTTTCGCTTTCAGCAGGCGCCCGACGGATCGCCATGGCCGCCGCTGGCGCCGCTCACGTTGCGCGCGCGTGCGCGAAAGGGCAATCACAGCCAGCAGCCGTTGATCGCGACCGGCGCGATGTATCGCAGCATCACCTCGGATTCAAGCGCCACCGAAGCGAGCATCGCCATCGGCGCCGGGCTTCCCGATGCACGCGCGTGGTGGAACCAGTTCGGCACGACGCGCGCGCCGGCGCGACCCCTGTTGCCGGTGACGGAATTCGCTGCCGCGCCTACCGCAGCGTGGCTCGACACGCTCATGGCGCCGATCGACCAGGCGCTGCGTGAGGCGGTGACGCCATGAATGCACGCCTGTCGCTCGCTGCCATCGCCGACCGGCTGAAAGCCTCGCCGTTGATGGCGGACGTCCACGTATCGACGTCGTACCAGCGCGATTACCTGACGGCGTTCGGGACGACCTATCCCGCCGTGTGGGTCTGCGGCCAACGACTCACGAAGGCATCGAACAGCGGGAACGCTTCGGGCCTCTATCGCCAGATCGTCAACGTCGAGCTCGCCGTACGCATCGTCGTGCAGCGTTACGCCGACGGCATCACCGACGCGGAAACCGCCCTGAACACGCTGGCCGACAACGTGGCATCGGTGCTGAAGGACTGGACGCCGCCGGGCGCGGAATTCGCGCTCGGTTGGGAATCGGCGCAGGACGGGCCGGCGAACGAATCCGTGGTGACAGCCGACCTGATCTTCTCGACCAAGGTCATTTACACGAGGTATCCGACATGAACCAACCCGTATTTCCTGCCACTGGCGGCAGCTACACGGTCGACGCGCACGGAGCGCTCGTGCAGACCGCAGAACCGACGCGCCCGTCGAAGGGCAAGTCGGAAATCGCCGCCGAAAAGGTCGCGGCCGATGCAGCAAAGGCCACGGCCACCAAATCCGCCGCCAAGGCGAAGGAGTAACCCATGCCCGTCAATGCAATTCAACTTTTTGAGTCGCGCACGCTGCTGCTCAAGCTCGAAACCACGGCGGGCGTCGATGCCTTGCCGACCGGCCTTGCCAACGCCATGGTCACGATGGAAGGTTCGGTCGCGGTCGAGGCCGACAAACTCGAGCGCAAGATCGACCTGCCGTTCCTCGGCGCCGATCCGTTCGTGCTGATCGGCAAGCGCGCGACGGTCGAATTCGACTTTGACCTCATCGGCGCCTCGGCCGTCGGCACCGCCGCGCCGTGCGCACCGATCCTCAAGAGCTGCGGCATGGCGGAGGTGCTGGCGCCTGCTACGAGCGCCACGTACAACCCGATCTCGTCGGGCTTCAGCACCGCGACGATCTACTTCTATCACGCCGGCTTGCTGTTCAAGATCACCTATGCGCTCGGCACGATCGACGTCGACTTCAGCGTCAAGTCGTGGCCGAAGGCGCATGCGAAGTATGTCGGCATCATCTCGCCGGCCGAGGCGACCGAGGTCGCGGCGCCCGCCGTCACGTTGACGGCGTTCCAGACGCCGCCCGCCGTCGAGACCGAAACCTTCCTGTTGTCCTGCAATGCGGTCGCGCTCAACGCGACCTCGTTCAAGCTCTCGCAGGGCAATGACGTGAAGGTGTACGAAGGCAGCGAAGCGCGCCAGGCCAGCATCGGCGATCGCAAGTCCATGGGCTCCTTCTCGATCTATCAGGAGGCGCTGGCGACCTTCAATCCATGGACGCTCGCGAACGGCCACACACAGGTCGTGCTGTTCGCGGAAGTCGGCATTGTAGCCGGCAAAATCGTGCGCGTGACCTGCGCCAAGTCGCAGCTCGCCTATCCCAAGCTCACCAACGCCGATGGCGCGATGACCTGGGACATGGAGTACAGCGCGATGCCGGGATCGACCGGCAACGACGACTTCGCGATCAAGTTCACCTGACGACGACGGCGACCGAGGCACTCACCGCCTGCCGGCCTCGGTCGTCGCACTTCTTTCCACAGGTCAGGCGATGCAGGAGAAACACCATGGCTTTCAAGTACGTCAAGACCCGCACGTTCAAGCGCACTGTGAAGGTGCGCGTTCCGTCGTCAGAGACGACCGACAAATTTGACGAGGGTAGCTTCGTCGGTGTGTTTCGCACGCTCTCGCGCAGCCAGGTCGATGACCTCTCGCCGAAGCACGACGCCCGCACGGATTCCGAGCGCGTGACGGCCTTCTTGAAGACCGTGCTCGTCGGCGCCGAAGGTTTCCAGGACGAGACGGGTCGCGACATTGCGCCGGCTGACGCCGTGGCCGTGATCCTCGATGACATCGAGCTGTGCAAGTCGACGATCGCCACGTTCAACGAAACGTTCGTGGAGGCCAAGGCGGGAAACTGAGGGCGCTGGCGCGGGCGCGGTTCGAGCCGGCCCCGCCGCCAGTCGATCCCGAGGCCAAAGCCGTCGAGCTGCGGGGCTTGGGTTTCAGCGAGGAACGCATCGCCGAGCACCTGGCCCATCTGGCACAGCGACATCGACCCGCGAAAGCCGTCGAACTATGGGAATGCCACGAGCCCACACTGAACGTTTTCGCCCGCTGCCAATGGCAGGCGGCGGTCGGCGTGCAGCAGATCGTCTGGCTCGGCATCCCGACGGGCGAGATCCGCGACGTCGCCGCCGTGCTCGGCATGGCTTGCACGGAGGAGCTGCTGGACGACGTAGACGATGGCCGCTGCCGCTGCGGCTCTGCGGAACAAGGCGAAGTAAATGGCTGACCTGATCGTCAAGCTCGTCCTGACCGCCGATGGCCGCATGCTCGTGCAGCGCGCGGGCGAGGCCGAGCAAGCGATCGCCCGGATCGGCACGACCTCGCAGAAAGCCGGCCAGCAATCCAAGGACAGTTTCGCCAGCCTCGGTAATTTGCTGAAAGGCATCGGTGCTATCGCACTCGTGCGCGAGCTCAGCCAGCTGGCCGATCAGTACAAGGAAATCAACGGACGTCTGCTGCTCGCGGCAGGCTCGGGCGAACGGTACGTCGCCGCGCAGCGCGAAGTCCTCGAAATCTCGCAGCGCACGCGTGCGCAGCTCGGCGCCACAGCCGAGCTCTACACGAAGATGCAGCGTGCCGTCGATCAGCTCGGCGGATCGCAGCAGACGGCGCTGCAGGTCACGGAACTGGTCAACAAGACGTTCGCGATCTCCGGCGCCAGCGCCGCCTCGACCGGCGCGGCGATCACACAGCTGGCGCAGGGCCTATCCGCCGGCGCATTGCGCGGCGATGAATTCAATTCGGTGATGGAGCAGGCGCCGCGCTTGGCGCAGGCGATCGCCGACAGCTTGCATATTACGACCGGCGAACTGCGTGCGCAGGCCGAGCAGGGCAAGCTCACGTCCGACATCATCATCAAGGCGCTCACGAGCCAGAAGGACAAGATCGACGCCGAATTCAAGGCGGTGCCGCTAACGATCGCCGGTGCATTCACGCAAGTAAAGAATGCCGTGCTGGTCGGGGTCGGGGAGATCGATGCCGCCACGGGCGTCAGCGGCAAGATCGCCGTGGGCGTCTCGAATCTCGGCAGCCTGATCCGCAAGCTGGCCGACGAGGTTGTGAACGCCGGCGCGGTATGGCGAGATACTTTCGCGGATGCCGGCGCCGCCACCGAAGAGGCGCGGAGCGTCGTCGCCGACCTGCTCGGATACCTGAAAGACGTCGTGGCCAGCGGCGTACGTGAATTCCTGATCTTGCCGCAGACGTTGCGCACGGCGTTCACGATCATCCTCGGCGAAGGCGACAAGCTGCTCATCGGGTTGATCGAAAAATTCGAGCTGCTCGTACCGGGCATCGAAGGGATTTGGCTCGACGTCAAGGAAGGCGCTGCCCGGCTCGCGCTCGAGATCGAGCGGCTGATCGGCAAGGCCATCGACGCGGTATTGGCGAAATACGCGTCGCTAATCAGCGGCGTGTCCAGTCTGGCCCAGAAACTCGGTGCCGACGAGACGGCGGCGAAACTGCAAGGTGTGGCTCAAGCAGTGCTGGCCAATGCCACCGCCGAAGACACGATCAAGAAAAGAATCGAGGAAACGACCCAGGCCTACGATGCGCGCCGCGCGGCGTTGGCGGGCGACGTCGACGCCATCGTGAAACGCAGCGCCGCGGAGCGGCTTTCTGCCAACCAGGCGATCCAGGCATCGCTCGCGGAGCGTGACGCCGCGCTGAAACGGCTCGATGTTGCGAAGCAGGTCACGAGCGCCAACGAGAAGCACAGCAAGGTCAGCAAGGCCGCGGCGGAGGCCACGAAGGAACAGGCACGCGCCAGGCGTGAGTTGACCGACGGCGAGCGCGCTTACCTTGAGGTACAGAAACAGGTGCTGGCAGCGGTCGACGAACTCGATCGCTTGAACACGTCGCTCGACGAGCACATGGCGCAGCAGCGCGATCGTCTGGCGGGCTTGAGCGATGAACAAATTCGTTACAACGCGCAGCTGCGCGAGGCGAATCAGCTGGCGACGGAAGCGCTCGTGCTCGGGCCGATGACGCAAGAGCAGCTCACGGCGTACGAATCGGCGCTGACCAAGATTGCGGAAAGCCGCGACATCGACATCGCCGTCGAAAACCAGCAGCGTCTGGCGGATGCCGCGCGCGAAGCGGCACGCGAATCCTCGCGCGCGTGGGAGCAGTTCACGGCCGGACTGGCCGACGCGATCGCTGGCGGCGCCAACGGCGTGCGCCAGTGGTGGAAGGCGATGCTCGAGGACATGAAGCGCCAGCTCATCCAGAGCGGACTCCTCGCGCTCGTGCGCGGTCTGTTCGGCGCCGGAGCGACCGGCGGCGGCGCCTTCGGATCGGCCGGCAGCCTCGCGAGTTTGTTCCTGGGTGCGGGCAGTGGTGGCGGTAGTTTCAGCGGCTCGCTCGTGAGTTCGGGTGCGCAGGCCGTTTTCGGTGGCGGCTCGGGCGGCGCCGGCTTGTTCAGTCCCTCGAATTGGCTCAGCGCCGGTCGCTCGCTGTGGTCGGGCTTCTCGACCATGTGGGCAGGCTCCGGCCAGATGACCACGCTGGGCAGCTATCTCGGCACGGCCAATTTCGGCCCCGGTATGGCGACGACGTACACGCCGAGCGCATTCGGTACGACGCTCGGACTAGCGGGCGCGGCGTATGGCGCCTATCAGGGATATCGCGGTGCCGGTGGCGGTGCAGCCGGCGTGGCAGCCGGTGCCGCTTACGGCGTCGGTACGCTGACTGCAGCCGGCGCCATCGGCGGCATCGCGACGGGCGCGGGCGCCGCCGCTGGTGCGGCTGGCGCGCTCGGCACCGTTGGCCTCGGCGCCATTCCGGTGATCGGCTGGATCGCGCTGGCCGCGATGCTGATCGACAAATTCAGTGGCGGAAAGCTGTTCGGCACCGGCTATCAGACGAAGAGCTCCACGGTCTCCCTCGGCATTGGTCCCGACGGTGGCGACGCTACGGCGAGCCTGTATCAAGAGGGCCAAAAGAGCCTGTTCCGCGGCAAGAAGCGTCGCACCAAAGAGGTCGATCCGGGTGACGATGCCATTGAGGCCGCGCAGAAGCTTTTCGACTCCATCAAGAAGACGATGACCGATTCGGCACGCGCGCTTCAGATCGACGTGCCGCCGGTGATCGAAGGCGCGATCCGCGTCGTGAACGAGTACGACAAGAAGGGCAAGGTGAAGTCCACCCAGACTTTCGTCGATATTCTCGGCAAGCACTATGAAGAAGCCTCCCAGGAACTCGCGGCAACGCGTCTTGCCGCCGAAGCCATCGTCGCGACCGTCGCGGCGAGCGAGGCGGGCAAGGCCGCGAGCGCGATTGCCGAGCAGTGGCGCGACTCGGCCGAGACGCTCATGGCGGGCGCGCAGTTCGTGCTCGCGGCCACCGTCGACATCCAGAAAGGCAAGGGCCTGCTTGGCGACGGTGCCACGCTCGAGGATACCGTCGCGATTACGCAAGAGCTCGCCGTGGGCAATGAGGCGCTCACCGATACCTATGCGCGCCTTGCCGCGCAGACGCAGCTGTTCGAGGACGCCATGCAAGCCATGGGCGTCAGCCTCGGCAAGACCGGCGCGGACCTCGTGCGCTTCGCCGACGAATTTGTGCAGGCGGCCGGCGGCGTGCAGCAGGCGCAGCAGCTGTGGCAGCAGTTTTTCGCCAACTACGGCGCCGACGCGCTGGCGGTGACGCAGCAGCTCACCACGCTGCAGCAGGAAGCGGCAAAACAGCTCGAAGGCATCGGCCTCGAGGGCATCAACACGATGGACGCCTTCAAAGCGGCCTTCAAGGCGGCGTTGCCGACGCTCAGCGCCGACGACATCGTGACGTGGATCGCCGCCGGCAACGCGCTAGCTGACGCCACCCATGCGCAGGAGGCGTACACCGCGGCGGTGAAGTCGTACGAGGACTTTTCGCGCGATCTTGCCAAGGTCGTCTCCGGCTACGCGGACAACGGCAATTTCACGCGCCAGATGGCCGAGATCGACGCCTGGCGCACCGACGCGATCAAGCAGGCCAACGACCTCGCGCATGCCGCGGGTCTTGCCGCCGCGCGCGAAGGCGACCTCGCCAACATCGAGCTGCGCGCGGCGCAGCTGCGCGCTCAAGCCGTGCGCGAGCTCGAATCGAGCACGCGCGACCTCGTGGGGCGTCTGTACGGCGGCACGGGCGGTTCGCTCGACACGATCAACGCACAGATCGCCGCGCTTGAATCGGCGCAGCAGGGCGCCTCGCAGGCGGCGCAGGACATGGCCAATGCCTCCCGGCAGCGGTATCAGGACGAGCTCGCCGCGATCGAGCGCATCCGCGGCTTCGTGCAAAGCCTGCTGCTCAACACACAGCTGACGACGCTGACGCCGGAGCAGCAGCTCGCCGAAGCGCGCAAACAATATGAAGACGTGCTCGCACGCGCACGTGCCGGCGATGCCGCGGCATTGTCGCAGCTGCCCGAGGCGGCGCAGGCGTACCTTGAGCGCGGCCGCGGCTACTACTCGTCGGGCGACCAGTACCAGGCGATTTTCGATTCCGTCACGCAGGCGCTGAACGCGCTCGGTGCGCACACGCCGACAGCGCCGGGCGGCAGCGCGGGCGGCGCGGTCACAATCACCGCGAGCGCCGACCTGCAGGCGTTGTACACGCAGCGCGATGCGCTGCTCGCCGATCAGGAGCGCCAGACGCGCCTCGCAATGGCGCAGCAGCTCGCCGTGCAACTGCAGCAGCTCTCGGCGCAAACCGGGCAGCCCGTGCTCGAGATGGCGCAGTCGCTCGGCGTCAAGATCGACCAGTTCGTCAGCGATCTCGGCATCAACCTGCAGGATCTGACGGTCGAGACGGCCGGCCAGCTCGCGGACCTTGCGAGCACGCTCGGCATCAGCGTCGATGATCTCGCGCAGAGCGTGGGCTACTCGCTGGGCCAGCTCGCGGACCAGAACAGCCTGATCAATCAGCTGCTCGGCCAGCGCATCCAGGCGCTGCCGGCGACCGAGAAAGCGCTGCTCGAACCGCTGTTCAACGCATTGCGTAACGCCACGACGTCGACGGACGCGAACAAGGCGATCAACGACCTGCGCAACGCGACGGAGGGGCTGCCGCAAGAATACCGTGACCTGCTGGCGCCGCTACTCGGCTTGCCGCCGACGCCGACAAAGAACCTCGCCGACACGGCCACCTCGACGCAGAAGATTTCGGACCAGCTGTTGAGCCTGCCGGGCAACTCAATCGGCGCCGTGGTCGGCTACATGCGCTTGGCGCAGATCGACGACTACACGCGCTACACGGTACCGGTCGCCTCGGGCATCACGCGCATGAAACAGCTGATGGAGCAGCAGTGGGGCGCGGGCGCGCCGGACCATGGCGATGGCGGCATCGACAATGTGGCGCTCAACGGCGACGGCGCCTACGCCTTCGCGCCGGTGGTCAACGTCGCGCCCGCGCCGAACCCATCCGACGACGTCGTCGCCGAGCTGCGCCAACTGCGCACGCAAGTCGAAGCGCTGCGTAAGGAGCGCCGCGACGGCGATCAACAGATCGTCGCGGCCGCCGGCGCGATCACCACGGCCGTGTCCGCGTCGGGTGCCGAGTCCGCGCGCACGCTGCAGCGCAGCGTCGAACGGATGGGAAGGAGCTGAGCATGGCGGATCGGGTCCTGGTGCTGGACATCGGCGAGGACGTGCAGTTCGACGCCAACGCCGCCGAATCCGGCGTCGCGTTGAGCAACGGCAACCGCACGCTCGCGCGTGGCGCGACCGCCGCCTCCGGCTTCACGCGCACGCGGGTCGCCCGCGCGGGCGGCAAACTCTATGCGCGGTTTCGTGTCGATGCGCTCAACGGCAGCCGGCCGATTGTCGGCGTCGTGAACGCCAATGCGCTCGCGAGCGCGATCACGCTGATCAATGATCCGAACGGCTGGGGCTACACGGCCGATGGCCGCGTCATGTCCAACGGCGCCGTGATCAGCGGTCCGCACATCGCCGTCGGGGTGGGCGGTTTCGTCGGCATCGCCGTCGATATCGCGGCGGGCAAGCTGTGGGTCGAGGTCAACGGCGTCTGGGTGAACGGCGGCAACCCCGCGACCGGCGCCAATCCGGCCGCGACGGGGATCACAGGATCGCTGTTCCTGGCGACCAGTCTGAACCTCGCCAACACCGGCGCGACGCTGTTCGTCGACGATGTCGATCTGGCGGCGACGTGCCCGGCCGGCTTCATGCCGTGGGGCACGTTCGGCCGTATCGGCAGCCGCGGTCTCACGACGGCCGCGAGCGACACGCCGGCCAACATCCACTATGAGGCGCGTATCGCGCCCGACGGCAATCCGATTTACCGCCGCGCGGTGTCGTGCGTGCTGTGGGATCGCGGTGGGGTGAGCGGCGCACCGCTCGGCGACATAGAGATAATGAATACGGACGGGGCGCTCGATGCTTGGGCCACGATGCAGATGCGCGGCCTGACGCTGCGCGCGCGCATCGGCAATGTCGGCTCGCTCGTCTCCGGTTTTACGAACGTCGCGACAGCGATGATCGACCGCGCTTACGTCGCGTCGGAAAATCGGCTGCGCATTGTGTTGAGCGACCCCGGCAAGCGCCTGGACAAGCCGGCGCAGACGTCGCTGTTCGATGGCACGGCGCCCAACACGGCACTGGCCGGCGCACCGCGGCCGCTGCTGCTCGGTCAGTGCATCTGGGTGGCGCTGACGCAGCTTGATCCCGCGACGCTCGAGTACGCGCTCGCGGACCGCGCCTTCGGCGGTGTGACCGAGCTGCGCGATCAGGGCGTCGTGATTACGCCGCTGACCGGATGGGATGCCGGCGCGCGCGCCGATAATTTCGGCGTCCGCCGCGTAACGAACCCTGCCGGCAAACAGGTCGCGAGCGTGCGCGGGCTCGTGAAGCTTGGTGCCACGTTCGTCGACGGCAGCAACGGCGGCGACTTCACGACGTGGGTCGGTGGTGTCCCGAGCGGCTGGTCGGAGCAGTCGAGTGGGGCCGCGCCGAACGATGTTTCGCAGGTTGCCAGCACGGCACGCTACCAGTCGAACGGAGCCGGCAACGCCTCGCTGTTCCGCGCGGGCCTCGTCAACGGCCAGCTGTATTACGTCGAGATCACCGTCTCGGCGCGCACGAGCGGGCGCCTGATGTTGCAGCAATTCGGCGTCGGTTCGACCGTGCTGGCGTACCTGGATCGCGTCGGTACGTTCCGCTTCGCGTTCGTGTCGACCGCGGCGCAGGGCACGCTGGAGCTGCGCATCCCGGCCGGCGAGGCCGGCGATATTACCGTCAGTCGCGTGCGCGTGACGGCAGCGAGCGTGATCGAGCGACTGCCGGACTGGCTCACCGAGCTGTGCGTCACGCGCGGCGGACTCGCCTCGAGCGAGCTCGATCTCGCCGGCACGATCGCGACGCTCGATGCGGCCGCGCCGTGGCGCCTCAACTACTTCACCGACCAGGCGGTCAAGATTCCCGAGCTGCTCAAGCAAACGCTCGACAGCTTCCTCGGTTGGTGGTGGTGGGATCGTACCGGCAAGCTCAAGGTTGGCCGGCTGATCGACCCGGCGGCGGCGGTGGCGGCCTTCACGTTCACCGACGTCGAGCTGGTCGGGCCGATCGGCATCGAGGAGGATCTGGCGCCGGGCCTCAGCACCCTCGTTGCCGGCCAGCGCAATTACTCGCCGCACGCGGGCGGCGAGATCGCAGGCTCGGTGCTGCTCACGGCGGACGCCGGGCGCCTAGCTGCCGACTACCTTGTGCGCAAGGTCGGCACGAGCACGCTCGCCGCGACGTACTGGAATGCGATCGGCGCCACACCGATCGAAACGCTGCTGTCGCAGGCGGCGGACGTTCAATCGCTGGCGGACTACATCAATCTGCTGTACTCGGCGCCGCGGTGCTTCTACACGTTCAGTGCCTACCTAGATGACCTGTCGGCGTACTCGATCGAGCCCGGCACGGTCGTGAACCTGCAGACGAACCTGACGAAACGTTTCGGATTAACGACGGGCAAGAACGTCCTCGTCGTCTCCGCCGAGTCGCGGTTGCTGTCGAACCGCGTCGACTTCATTGCCTGGGGCTGACGATGGCTGGCGCCTATTTCCTTTATAACGATCAACTCGACCCGTCGACGGCGATCACGTGCACGACCCAGAATGGCGGCACGAGCACGCCGGTTGCCTCGCTGCCGCTGATCAATACGCTCGACCGTCGCGTCGCAAAGGTGGCACGCATCACGCGCGCCGGCACGAACGGCGCTTCGCTGACGAAGCTGCGCTACAAAGTGCTGCCCGCCTCGACGGGACGCGGCCCGCTGATGGCGTTCGTGTCGAACATCGTCGCGGCCAATGGGGCCACACCGAGCGTCGGTCTGCAGCTGTTCGATGCGAGCTTGAATCTCTTGTCGTCCATCCCGCTGGTGCAGGCGAAACCGGCCGCGTCGGGGCTCTACAACGTCATGAACTCCCAGCTGTCCTATGCGGCGCAACCTCCGGGTTCGACGTACTGGCTGGATGTGCTGATCAACTTTCCCGGCGCGCAGCCGGCGTACGTCGACGTCGGCCGGGTGTGGTGCTCGGACGCGATCCTGCTCAGCGCGGGCGTCGATACGGATTGGGGTATCGGTGCCGTCGACAATGCGAAGGTGGATCGCAGCCGTGGCCAGCAAATCTACGCCGAGACCGTGCCGCGTTTTCGCAGCGCCAGCGTTCGGTGCTCAAGCATCGAGGAGGTCTACATCTACGGTGGAACCCAGCCGACCTTCCTCGGCATGGCGCTTGAAGCTGGCACGAGCGGCGAGGCAGCGATCTTCCCGCGCACAAGCAACGCGAACGACATGACGTACCTTGGCATCTACGGCCGGCTCACGCGCGGGCCCGCGATCCGGCACGTCAACGGCATCTATTACAACGTCGATCTGGACATTGAAGAAGGCTTGTAAGAGGGGAGCGGCCGACGCGCGCGCCAACGTGCGCCGGCCTCCCGACCCACGGAAAGGGCGTGGACCAAGGCAGAGCTCCCCGCCGCGACGTCACGGCGTCGGGGAGCCTACGAACCGTCCATCTCAAATATGGAGATTCCGTCCATGACACGTCCTATCATTCCCTGGCCTGGCGGCAAGCGTCGCCTGGCGAAGCGGCTGCTGCCGTTCTTCGAGGTGCCGCATACTTGTTATGTCGAGCCATTCGCTGGCGCGGGCGCGATGCTGTTCGCTCGGCCGGAGCCGGCGAAAGTCGAAGTGTTGAACGACATCAATGGTGATCTCGTCGCGTTGTACCGGGTCGTCCAGCATCATCT